>Ga0115572_10000630_pt1 | contig 29480 bp, 50 predicted proteins | sample COGITO_mtgs_1206_FD_88681 | JGI IMG/M metagenome (GOLD analysis project Ga0115572, IMG submission 88681) | Pelagic marine microbial communities from North Sea - COGITO_mtgs_120607 | ecosystem: Environmental > Aquatic > Marine > Epipelagic | place: Germany:Helgoland, sampling site Kabeltonne... | reverse complement strand
CTCTTCAATAACAGGAGAATTAGGACCACTACAGTACCTATCAGGTCTTACAGGTACACCGATGGATAAGATTATTAACATCTTATTACTTATTATTATATTTGTATTTGATCCTCTTGCTATATCATTAGTAGTAGCAGCTAACTTTGCTTTTGATCAGGCGAATAAAAAAAACCTGTATAATGAATTCGAAGATGAGGTAGAGCCTGACCTTTGGGATGATGAACCGTATGATGATAATAAGGTTGAACCTGATTCCCTAGATACGATTAATGAGATAGAAGTCATAGATCCAGTAGTCGAAACAGGAGAAGAAGAAGCACCTGAAGTAGTTTCTGATCCTTTAAGCGACTACGACGAAGACGAAGAAAAAAGAATGAACATTATTGGTCAAAACGGCAATGAAGGAGAACATTATGATGAAGAACCTTATCCGGTTAAAATATTACAAAAGGGACCATCAATCCATAGAGTTCTTTACAGTGATGGTACTGAAAAAAAAATGAGTAAAGATGATAATATTATTAGATACATGTAGGTAATCTAAATAAATTTTCGTATCTTTATATATAAGTTATTATTAAATTTAAGTTATGGCACAATATAGAGTTATTAAGATGCTTCGTAAGACCTTTGAAGCACAGAAAGAAAAGGCACTAATGACATTCGATCTCCTTACAGAACACCCAGCTGGTATAGGAGACCATTCAACTACAGACTTTTATAACAACGCAGAAGAAGCAGCTAAAGCACTAGCTGAAGCTGATGATGTATTACAAACCCTTGAAAGATATTTTGGCGACAATGAGCGATAGAGAAATTATGAATGCTAAGAGACCTCCTTCGGCAAGAGATATTTTAAAAGATGAGTACCCAACTATCTACAATGGATATCAGGAAATTATGGACGAACAGTTCGAACTATTTGCTAAGAAGCATTTAGATTACGGTATGCATAATGTTAGTGCAGGTACTAATCTTGATACTAAAGATGAAGTAGAGTTTGCTATGACTGGATTATGGTATAGACTTTCAGATAAGATTAACAGATGGAAGAATATGATTATATCAGGTCGTAAAGCACAGAACGAAACACTAATTGATACTTTTCAAGATGTAACTAACTACGGTATTATCGCTCAGTTAGTATCTAGAGGTATGTGGAAAAATGATTAAATGGCTAAGAAGCTAAAAGGTTTAGTAAAAGAAGTTTGGAATAGTAAAATTAAACAATCTCCTTCTAAGAATAAGCATATCTCTTATAGTTCAGTGAGTACTTATAATAAGTGCCCTAAGCTATGGGAAATGCAATACCTTAGAAAAGATATTCCTTTTGTTCAAAATATCTATACATGTTTTGGAACTGCTATGCATGAAACTATGCAAGAGTGGTTAACAATTATGTATCACGATAAAGTAAAGACTGCTAACGAAATAGACTTAGGTAAGCTGCTTTACGCTAATATGGTAAAATCATATAAGAGAGGTAGAGCACAAATGAACGGAGAGCATTATTCCAATATGGATCAAATGACTGAGTTCTGGCTTGACGGTAAACATATATTAGAGTACCTTACTAAGAAAAGAGCTTCTTACTTCAGTACTAAAACTATGATGTTAGCTGGAGTAGAAACTCTACTCTATCAAGAAATCAAACCTGGAGTAATGTTTAAAGGATTAGTAGACCTAGTCTTTTATCATCCTAACTCAGATACTTGGACGATTATGGATATTAAAACTTCTACATCTGGTTGGAGAGATTATCAAAAAAAGAATCCTAACCTTACAGCTCAAGTTGTAATGTATAAAGAATACTTTTCTAAGCAATTTAATATACCTAAAGAAAAGATTGACGTTCAGTACTTCATCGTTAAACGTAGAGTACCGGCTGAAGCAGAGTTTGCTAGTATGCAAAGACGGGTACAAGAGTTTAGCCCTAATGCAGGTCCTAGAAAAACTAAACAAGTAATTGCAACAGTAGATAAGTTTATAGAAGATGTACTAGATGATAAAGGTCAGTATATAGATAAAGACTATAAATGTACTAATCCTTTTGGTAAATGTGAACATTGTTCGCCTTTTGTCTAAAAAGTATATATTTATATAAAGATATATTAAAGTTATGAAACACGATGAACACCTTACTTCGGTAAAAATTACAAAACCTTTATTCGATAAATTTAAGCATGCATGTTTAGAAGATAAATTTTCTTTTAAAAAGCTTGCAGATCGGGCAATATTTCTCTATCTTACTAATAATGAGTTTCGAGAGAAAATACATAAGATTAACAACATAAAAATAAAATAAGGTTAATGGAAGGTTATATTAAAAAAGAAGATAGAAAGAAAATACTACTACTCTGTGATGATATCAGAATGCATTCAGGAATAGCTACTATGGCTAGAGAGTTTGTAGTAAATAACGGACACCGTTACAATTGGTTAAACGTAGGAGCAGCAGTAGATCATGCTGACAAAGGAAAGGTATTAGATCTGTCAGCAGATATTAATAAACAACTTAACATAGAGGATGCCGATGTAAGGATACTACCTTATAGTGGCTATGGAGATGCCCAATTGATTAGAGATATTCTAAAGAGAGAAAAGCCTGATGCTATTTTTATCTTTACTGATCCTAGATATTGGATTTGGTTATTTGAAATTGAAAGAGAAATTAGAAGCCAAATTCCTATCATCTGGTTAAACATCTGGGATGAATTTCCTGCACCTAAGTACAATGAAAACTACTACGATTCAGTAGATACTCTACTTAGTATTTCTAAGCAAACTAAATTAATTAATCAATTAGTATTAGGAAACAAAGCAGATGATAAGCTATTAAAATATATTCCTCATGGAATAGATAGTGATATCTTTAGACCTATTGAAAATGCAAAAGATAATGAAGAGTTTTTAAACTTTAAAAAAGGTGTATTCAACGGTAAGGAGTATGAGTTTGTTGCTTTCTTTAACTCTAGAAACATTCAGAGAAAAAGACCAGCAGATGTAATACTAGCATTTAAACTATTCTGTGATAAGATAGGAAAAGAAAAAGCTAAAAAGTGTGCGTTAGTAATGCATACAGCTCCTGTTGACCAACACGGTACAGACTTAAACGCTGTCAAGAATGCACTTTGTGATCCAGAGTACGTTAATGTATTCTTCTCTACAACTAAGATTAACCCTATACAAATGAACGGTATGTATAATCTTGCAGACGTTACTATGTTGATATCATCAAACGAAGGATGGGGATTATCTCTTACTGAATCGATGCTTGCTGGAACGATGACAATATCAAACGTTACCGGTGGAATGCAAGATCAAAGTAGATTTATAGATGAGAATGGAGAATGGTATACTCCTTCTGCTGATATACCTTCTAACCATAGAGGTACCTATAAAGAACATGGAGAATGGAACTTACCAGTCTTCCCAGATAATATTTCTTTAGCAGGTTCAGTACCTACTCCTTATATATTTGACGATAGATGCTCTCCAGAAAAAGTAGCAGATAGATTAGAGGAAGTATTTAACTTACCTAAGGAAGAAAGAGATGCTAAGGGACTCAAAGGGAGAGAATGGGCTATGTCAGAAGAAGCTGGCTTTACAGCTAAGGTAATGAGCGATAGGATAGCAGAAGCAATAGAAGAAACATTTGAGACTTATGTTCCTAGACCTAGATACGACCTTATTAAGGTTGAAAATCAGCCAAGTAAATTAATTAAACATAAATTAACAGGTTATTAATATGAGCAAATCAACACTAGTTATAAGTTGCCCTATAGATACTTACTCTGGATATGGAGCTAGGTCAAGAGACTTAGTTAAATCTATAGTTAATACAGGGAAGTATAACGTAAATATAATAAGTCAACGCTGGGGTAATACTAAATTTGGCTACCTTAAGGACCATAAAGAGGATGAATTATCGTCTCTAATTATACCTGGTCTTCAAACACAACCTGACATATGGATTCAGATAACTGTACCAAATGAATTCCAAAACGTTGGTAAGTATAGTATCGGTGTTACTGCTGGTATTGAAACTGACCAATGCCATGGAAGTTGGATAGAAGGGTGTAATAAGATGGATCTTATTTTAACATCATCACAGCATTCAAAGAATGTCTTTGTTAATACAGTCGTAGATGCAATAGATAAAAACACAAATCAGAAGATTAAGGAATTAAAATTAGAAAAACCTATTGAGGTTCTATTTGAAGGAGTAGATACTACTAAATACTTTCAAACTAAAACATCAGCTAAGACAGAGTTTACCTTAGATATTAATACTATACCGGAATCATTCTGTTACCTTAGTGTAGGACATTGGATGCAAGGAGACTTTGGACATGATAGAAAGAATATAGGGTATACTGTAAAGACCTTTTTAGAAACGTTTAAAACAAAGCAAAAACAACCTGCTTTAATATTAAAATGTAGTACTTCTTCTACCTCTATCATAGACAGAGAAAAGATACTTAACAAGATAGACGCTATCAGAAAAACAATAAAAGGAGGAAGGTTAGCTAACATATACTTACTGCATGGAGAATTAACAGACGGTGAAATGAACGATCTATATAACCATCCTAAAGTTAAAGTTATGGTTAGCCATACTAAAGGTGAAGGATACGGTAGACCGTTAGCTGAATTTGCCACTACAGGTAAACCGATTATTGCCTCAGGCTGGTCAGGTCAAACAGATTTCTTAGATAAAGACTTATCGATACTAATCGGAGGTACAATTGAGAAGGTACACCCTTCTTCTGTCCTTAAAGACATGATCATTACAGAAGCTGCCTGGTTTACACCTAGCGATTCAGATGTATCTAAAGCATATAAGAAAACATTCAAGCACTATAAAGATTGTATAGTCGGAGCTAGAAAGCAAAGAAGATTAATCTTAGAAGAGTTTACATTTGAGAAAATGAGTGAAAGGATAGTCGAATTATTAGATAATAATCTACCAGAATTTCCAAAACAAATACAATTAACATTACCTAAATTAGATTTACCAAAATTATAAGTTATGATAGATAAAGATTCATTAGTAGAAGGTCCTTTCGGAAGTGATGCATGTTATGAAACATCATTTGAACAAGAAGGAAAAACAATAACAACATGGCTATGTTTCGGCAGCGGCTTTACTACTTCAACAATAATGATTGAAGGATCATCAACAGTAAATAACCTACTGGAGACAGCTCCTTCATTATATAAGGATTTATTACATACAGATAAGGATAAAAAAGTATGGCTACCTGCTACGATTACATTACCTGCTAAAGGGATGGTTTTCTTAGACGGTTCGGATAAAGAAAATTGGAACTGGACTGCTGTAAAAGCTGTTAAGTTGACCAAAGAGGATAGAGCATCTGGTAAATTTCCGGAAGGGAATGAGTATAAGATGGAAATGCAAGCCAAGAAAGTATTTGGTAAAGACGACTTTATGGACGCTATGGATCATATAGGGTTCTTTGCTTTAGCACCTCAAGCATGAAAATAAGCTATGCCATAACAGTTTGTAATGAATTCGAAGAGATTCAAAAACTCATATCTACACTAATGTTAAATATTAGAGAAGAGGATGAAGTTATAATTCTATTCGATAAACGCAACGGTACAGCAGAAGTATGGGACTACCTAGTAGGTCTACAAAGCCAAAAACTAGTACTTACATTCCCAGAAACGTTTAAAGGTCATTTCGCTGATTGGAAAAATAAACTCACTTCATTATGTGGCGGAGATTATATCTTTCAAATAGATGCAGATGAAATACCTAACGAAGCATTGATAGCTAACCTTCCAGGCATACTAGAATCTAATCCTGATAATGAAGTTTACTTAGTTCCTAGAGTCAACACTGTTGATGGACTAACTGATGAACATATTAACAAATGGGGTTGGAATGTAAATGATTCAGGTTGGGTTAACTGGCCTGATTACCAATGGAGAATATATAAAAACTCAGATGATATTAACTGGGTTAATAAGGTGCATGAAAGGCTTGAAGGGTTCAAGACGTATGCTCCATTGCCTCAAATAGAATCTATGGCTCTTTACCATCCTAAAGACATAGAGAGGCAAGAAAAGCAAAACCAATATTACGAAACATTATGAAAAAGAAACTAATTTCAATAGCTTTAGTAAGTACATTACTAATCGGTTGCGGCTCTTCAAAAGCATCAACTAATACTACTACACAGACAGAAGTTGTTAGTGGAGAAAATGATCCTGTGATGAAACTGTTAGTCTCAGCATTGATTATATATACAGTTAACCTACTATTTGCCAGATAATATGATTAAGATAGATGTCAAAGTAGGAGATACTATCATGGTTGGTAGATTTAAAAATAAAAGAGTTAAGGTTAAGACTATAGAGTACGATGAATTTGGAATGCCGATGATAAATGGAAAGCCTGGCTGTAATTTTAGATTGGTACCTAATCCAAGATAAACCTATTTATAAATATGGAATATAAAGACGCACTTAAATTAGCAGATGCAGTACCTGGATCTCTAATAGAATTAGGATTTGGTAGAGGTAATAGTTTGAAAGAATTTATTTCCTATATGAATAATATTGAGATAAATAAAAGGAACATATGGATATATGAATCCTTTGACGGTTATAATGAACCGACCTCTGAAGATAATCAAGCGTTTAAAAAAGGAGACTTTAAAAGACCCCCACAACCAGCTTATGATATTAAGAATACTATCAATACCAAAGTTGAGTTAGTAAAAGGATATATAGAAGAGACATTACCTACTAGGTATGATAACACTTCAGTTTCTATTCTGCATTCACATTTAATTAGTTACTCAAGTACCCTTCACGGACTAGAGAACTTTGAAAAATATATGCCCCCAGGTAGTGTAATAGTAGTCACAGACTATCAAACATTCGATGGAACTAAACAAGCAGTGGACGAATTCTTAATTAAACACTCTCCTAAATTCAAGATTGTAGAAGTTAACGATACGTTTATAGTAATACAGACACAAAAGGTTCAAACACTTTCTAATAAAGTTTCTAGAACTAGATCAGAATTTTAGTTAATGTATAGTATTCCAGAGCATTTAGAATATCATCTTAAAACTATTCTTTATCATACGGAAGATGCTTACATAGGAGGAAGTATAGAAGATTATTTCCTTTTAGGTTCCTCTGATAAGGTAATTAACGATGTAGATGTATTTACATATGACCATAAAGACCTTGAGAGACTCTTGGAGCATTATGGAGAACCATTAGAAGTAGTTAAGAATAAAAAGAGAGCAGCTCTGATAGGAGATGTTTCTCATTTATATAAGTATAAAGATGTAGACATACATTATATTGAGAGTTCAACATACCCTCATGAATTTATGACTACTAGATATAAAGATATGGTAATCACTCATCATACCTTAGAAAGTAAAAAAGGTATAGCAAAAATAGAAAGTGATTGGTTCCTAAAAAATCGAATAGGATTAGAGAAAGGAAAATCCATAGAAAGGATTTTAAAAACAGAAAATAAGTTGCTTTAACAAGTTATTTTTCTTATATTTAATTATGGTTATATATGTAGATATCGATGATACGATTGCTGATTACGATGTAAATGACAGCAGTACTGATTATTATAGAGCACGTCCTATATCAATTAATATAGATAAGATAAATAATCTTTACGACGAAGGTAATACCATAATTTATTATACAGCTAGAGGCTCAGTTAATACCCATAGAAAAGGAGAGTATATGGAGTTAACCAAAAAACAGCTCAAGGAATGGGGTGCTAAATACCATGAGGTAAGTGTAGGCGATAAACCTGCTTATGATTTAATAATTTGTGATAAAAGTAAAAGAATAGAAGAGTTATGAAAAAAACGTACATTATTGGAGAAATTGGAATAAATCATCAAGGAGATTTAGCTATTGCTAAAAGGTTAATTGATATTGCTGCCGCAGCAGGTTGTGATGCAGTCAAGTTCCAGAAGAGAAACCCAGACGTGTGTGTACCTGAAGCACAGAAGAACAAGCCGAGAAGCTGGCAAGGTACAGATATGACATATCTCGAATACAAATATAAAGTCGAGTTCGGCAAAGAAGAGTATGATGAGATTGATCGTTACTGTAAACAGCAAGGAATTGCCTGGTCAGCTTCCCCCTGGGATATGGATTCTGTAGAGTTTTTAGAGCAATATAACTTACCATTTATTAAGTTACCTTCTGCTTCATTAACTGATGATGAATTACTTACTGCTTGTGTAGAGAGATTTCCTAAGATTATATTTTCAACTGGTATGTCGACCGAAGAAGAGATAGATCATGCAGTAGACACTCTAAGAATAGCTAAGGCATACTATAATAAGACAGATAAGATAGGTCTACTTCACTGTAATTCTACATACCCAGCACCTGTCAATGAATTAAATTTATCTGCTATAAAAACATTAACTAACAAATACCCTGACTTCGAAATAGGATACTCAGGACATGAAATGCTTCTTGGGACTACAGTAGCTTCAGTACTATTAGGAGCATCTATTATAGAGAGACATATTACATTAGATAGAACTATGGAAGGTTCTGATCATAGTGCTTCAGTAACACCTCACGGTCTATTTAAATTAGTTTCTGGTATTAGAGAATTAGAAGCAGCATATGGAGATGGAATTATACAAGTAACTGAATCAGAAAAGCCTGTAAGAGAAAAACTAAGAGGTTAATGAAAAACATATTAGTACTCAATGATACAATAAGGAGTAATAACTTTGGTTGTCAACTAGTAAGCCATTCTCTCAGAAAGACTATAAATGAAATTTATCCGGACAGTAACGTAACTTATGTTTCAGTAAACGATAGAGTATTTAGACCTGAACTTGGATACGATTTAGTAATTGTAAATGGAGAAGGCAGCTTTGGTCACCATTATAAAATACCTGTCGGTTTTGCAAACAATGGTCCAATAATGAGATGGTATATGGATCGAGGAGTAGATGTTTATTTAGTAAACTTATCTATTCAATGTAACTTAGATATATTAAAAGCTCATGAGCAGCTTTTATCTAAATGTAAGTTGATAACATTACGGGAGCCAATATCATATCTATTTCTATTAAAGAATACTTCGCTTACTAATATTAAACTTTATCCTGATTTAGGTACTAATTACTTTGAAGATGAAAAAGTAAAAAAGGATTTAGATTTCTGTTTCGGCTTTGGAGCATTATCAAAAGAACATGAATCAATAGGACCTCAAATAGATGCTTACTTTAAAGCAATTAATGTTATAAAAGAAGAAGGATACTCAGCAAAGTATTTAGGTTTTCCTGGTAACCCTTTTAGTGATGGAGAACTAGCTACTGGTAAACTAGACGATATTGTAATTGAAGAAGGAACTTTTGAACAGTACTACCATTCAGTTAAGAGAGCTAAAATTAACGTTACAGGCAGGCATCATGGAGCAATAATGTCCTTCCTAGGTAAGACTCCATTTTTTACTTTTAATGCTAATATGTGGAAAACAGAAGGAGACCAAATACTATATGGACCTTATGATTATTTTAACTTTAGACATTTAAATACAGGACAGCTTGTAGACTATCTAAAAAATTCGTATATTAATTATAATAAACAAGCTGCTTTTTTACAAAAAAGGTATGAGGAACTAGCTCCAATGTTTGATGCTCATATAAGATGTACTAAAGAAGATGTAAAAGACGTAATTGAAAGAGGAATTCTTACTCCTGAATACATTAGTAGATGTGTACAAGAGTTAAGCTATATAGATTTAAACAAATATGGACTTTCAGAAAAAGTATAATAATAAAGAGATATTAATTATAGGAGGAGGAACATCTACCTTGGATGTAAATTGGGAAGGTGTTATTAAACCTGATACTTACATATGGACCTGTAATGATTTTTATAAGAACGGCAGGGTTAGGAATCAAGACATAGACCTTTTCCAATTAGGATTTCAGACAGATATTACTGATGAATTACTTATTAGTAAATTAAAAGCAAATAAATCTTTTACTTACTTCGAACCAGAGCACTACAGGGGTAAGCAGAATACACAAGAGTTTAAACAGTTTGTTAAGAGTATAGGTTATGAAGTTCCTAGTATGCAAATAGACTACGGTAACTTATTCATTAAAGAAGAGAGGTACAATCTAGACGGATACAAATATAACTATCGACCAGCACAGAAGTCAGGAGCTATTCTTAGACTGATTATGTTAGCATTAGCTACTAAAGCACGCAAGATATACTTTGTAGGTTTTGATGGCTTTAACAAAGAGTTTACTAACAAGCATGCATTTACCGGTCACGTAGGATTAAAAGATTCAGATAACAGACGAGATTGGGATGGATCACCTATGTCTTATTTAAATGTTTTCGAAGATGCATATAGGCTTTTAGCAAGCAGAGAAGATAATAAACGTCTCCAGAATCTAGGAGAAGGACAGGAGTATAACTTAGGCACTAGGCTGAGTAAAGAGTACTTTCCACTAACAAAAGAAACATATGAAGCCATTAGATAGTATAGCAATTATAGTACAAGCTAGACTTAACAGTCAACGAGTACCACAGAAGATGATTAGACCTTTTGCTGGTACTACGCTTTTTGATTTAGTACTAAACAAAATAAGAGTAGCTCTGCCAAGTAAGCAGGAACATATATTCGCCTCAGTATTTGAACCTGAGTTGGTTGATATAGCTAAGAAGCAAGGAGTAAATATATTTAATAGAAGTAGAGCATCTGCTAATAATGATAACTCTCTTCAGATGATATACGAATGGCATGATAAACTTCCGGAAAATTACAAGTACGTTATGTTAGTATCAGGGTGTAATCCTTTATTAGAACCTACTACAATTAGAGACTTTTATAACAAATTTAACATGCAAGAAGAAGAGAACCTTTTTGCGGTTATGGAGAAGAAACAATACTACTGGAATAAAGAAGGCTCATTAGTAACACCTTGGCCTGATGGTCAAACTATTATGAACACAAAAGCAGTAGAGCCTACCTATGAAGCGGCTCATGTACTATATGCTTCAAGATTAGATCTCATTAAACAAGATAAGTTTATGGGCGACTTTGAAGCACCAGGAGGAATAAAATTATTTCAGATGCCTGAGCTAGAAGCATTCGATATAGATTACGAATGGCAATTTAACATTGGTGAAAAATTATACGAAACATTATGATATATTGGTTTACAGGTCAGCCAGGAGCTGGCAAAACAACATTAGCTAAGATGCTAAAGAATTCGTTACCTCATTCGTACCATATAGATGGAGATGATTTAAGAGAGTTAACTACAAACAAAGACTACTCTATTAACGGTAGGGTTAATAACGTCAATACAGCACAAAAGATTGCTCATTACTTACATAACCAAGGTAGAGATGTAATAGTCTCAGTTGTTGCTCCTTATATTGATCAAAGAGAAGAATTTAAAGAACTGTTAGGAGATAATATTAGAGAGTTTTATGTTCATACTACTCAGGAAAGAGAAAGAGATCATTTTAAAACTGATGCGTATGTTGCTCCTAAAGAGAACTTTATTGATATCGATACAACTTATGAAAGTCCATCAGGAACTTATAATATAATTGAACACTTAGTATTTGGAATATGATAAAGAATAAAACATTTTTTTGTGACATAGATGGAACGTTAATTAAGTACCGTGAGTTTGTAACTTATGAAACTAACCCTGCTGTTCCTATAGAAAGTACAATAGAATATATTACAGACCAATTTAACGATGGTCATATGATTCTATTAACAACAGCAAGACCTGAAGAGCTGAGAAGACATACAGAATTAGAATTAGAGATGAATAATATTCCTTACCATAGACTTATCATGGGAATAGAGAGAGGACCTAGATACCTAATTAATGATTTATCTCCTAAAGAACCAGGTGATAGAGCTATAGCAATAAACTTAGTAAGAGATCAAGGAATATGAAAAAGTATTTAGCACAAGCAGCATTCCAATCGTCATTCAATCCGAATAAATTCTCTATGTATATAGGAAGATGGCAACCTTGGCATGCTGGACATCGATGGTTAATAGATCAGAGATTAGAAGAAGGAAAGAATGTATGGATAGCTATTAGAGATATTCCACCAGATGAAAAGAATCCTTGGACAGCACAAGAAGTTCTAGTAAACCTAGGGCACGAACTACAGGACCTGATATCAGAAGGTAGAGTTAAATGTACTATAGTTCCTGATATAGAATCAATTAACATAGGTAGAGGAGTAGGTTATGACGTTATAGAGCACTGCCCTCCGGACGAAGTTAAGAATATATCTGCTACTAAAATTAGAGAGCAGATGAAAAAAGAAGGAAAGTTGTAATGAAAACATTAATAATTAACGCTCCCAGAACTGGATCTACTAGTCTATTTAATAAGCTAGTAAGAGAGAGAAATGTTAAAGGTTACTTTAACCCATGGGATGGATCTGATTCTAGTAATCCTTCTCCTAATGAGATAGTTTGGTCATTAGAATCTTTTGTAGTTAAAAATGGTATTCTATATACCCCAACGACTCATAACGCAGAGTTATTACCTCAATTCTTTTTTCAACAACAACAAGTAAATTGGCATAAGACCTTAGCAGCTAAGTTTGATGAGGTTATACTGCTGTCTAGAAAAGATAGTGTTGCACATATTGAAAGCTATGCACATATGCTTTTACATAACACACCTGATCAATGGGAGAAAGCACGACTTGGAGAAAAACCTGCATACAGTTCTACTAAACAATATATCTACGATCCAGATAAAATTACAAAAGATTGTAGAGATAGAGCTGTGAGAGATATAATGCACTACGAAACTATGCTTCAGATGCTATCAAAACAATTATCGATACCGATGTCATATTACGAAGATTATTTTGATCCTAACGGTAAAGATAGATATAGAAAAAACAAAGAAGATAGATTAATATAAATGGTAAGTAGAAAAAGACACGTACTTAAAACTTTAAGCTGGAGAGCAATAGGAACAATAGATACAATTATTCTTTCAGGTATCATTACTGGCTCTTGGGAAGCAGGGCTAACTATTGGAGCAGTAGAAGTAATAACTAAAATGATTTTATACTATTTCCACGAAAGAGCTTGGTATAGATTTAGCAAATATGGAGTTAAAAAAGCTAATAAGCAAAACAAACGATAGTTACGAACGAATTAAGTTACTTAAGGATGCTTGTAAAGATGAGACTATATACTTAATCAGTTGTGGTCCATCCTTAACAGAGCATAACAGAGAAAAACTACTAAGTAAGTTAAAAGGTAAGACAGTACTAGCGTGTAAACAATCGTATGAGTATGTTAAAGAAGTAGCTACATTTCATCTAATGTCTGCTTACTCTTATCAACCATACGAATATTATTCTGAGGATACCATAGTTCATTGGCAACTTACTGCAATGAATATGCCTTATGAGATTAACCGTATTAAAGAAGAATGGAAATCACCAGCAGATATTCTAATACCTTGCTACTCTACACCTTGGGTTGATATGTACAACACTACTGCATACAGTAGAAATTTCAATCAATTTGAAACTTATGGAGAAGGTAGAATTATTTGGGGACCAGGAATTATGTATGAATCAGGTTTTCCTTTAGCTATGCATTTAGGAGCAAAAGAGATCGTTACAATAGGATGGGACATAGGAGATCTATCTAAGTTTGAGAAACAAAAAGGATATAAGTTAGGAGATGAGGATTGGGTTAAGGAGCATGCTGAATCACTTTATAAAACAAATGCAGGTGCAGGTCCAGACTATGAAGAGTTAAAAGAGACAATCGACTCTACAAAAGAAATGTATGAGTATTTCTTGGATAAGAATATTAAAGTTCGTATATTGTCTAATAAGAGCCCAGCAGATAAACGTTTTGAACGAATAACATTAGATGAATTATAATTTAGCCCTATACTGTAAGACTTATATAAATGACTTCTCTAGAATTGTTAAGCTAGTAGATTCGTTAACAGAACATAATAAAGATTTATTACCTGTATATTTTTCTTGTCCTGCTTCTGACGTAGATGCTTTGAAGAAAACATTAGATGGTTTTGTTTGTACTATTATTACTGATGAAGAGATATACCAACCTCATAATGTATTAGCAGGATGGGAGAACCAAATGTTAATTAAGCTACATGCATTCAAAGCAATACCTGCAGACAATATACTTATACTAGACTCAGATAGTTTCTTTATTAGAGATTTTTACAAGGCAGATTTTATAGCTTATGGTAATATACCTTATACTATTATTCATGAGAATGTACAACAGTCAGAGTATGAGTCATATCTGAAGGATGGAGTATATAGTGAGACTGGATATGCTAGAGCTGTTCAGGCATACAGATCTATATTTGGTGGTAAGTCTAATAGGATTTATGATTACGGTCCCAATCCTCATTTATGGAACAGGGTAGTATTGGAGCATTTTGAAGAGAACTATCTTGCTAAACATAATATTGGAATGGAAGACTTTCAAATGGCAATGAAGCAACAGTTTGGAATACATTTTAGAGAGACTTTAACTTACGGTGAATACTTACTAGCAGCCAAACCTATCGATATAGTACCATGTGGACCTTTATTTAAAGTCTATCATTGGAAAGAGCTTTATGACTTTGAAATAAAAAATGGATGGGCTGTTAGAGATAAGATCAAAGATACTTACATGGGAATAATCTTACAAAGCAATTGGCTATGATAGTATACCAAGTACACCATATGTGGTATGAATCTAATATGATAGATGAATGCTGGCACTCAGTACTGAATGCATTAAGAGCAGCTCCTAATGTAGAAGTAAAAGTAAAGATATGCTTTAACTTTCAGACATATATAGAACAGCCAGATATAGATAACTTTGAGTTTATGCTTAAGAAACATACAACTCATCCTCTATTTAGAGACTTTAATCCAGAAGTTACTATAAAGACTAATGATGATCCATTTTATAATATAGCTGATTGGAGGAGAGAAGTTTACGATACTGATGCAAAATATACAGTATGGGGTGAAACAGATACGATTCTACCTAGAGATATATTCGCTATATTAAACTCAGTAAATATAGATCAACCACATGCTCTAACATTTGCAGGAAGACCAATGTGGGATAATAGTTGGGACGTAGTTACACATGAAAAGTTAAGAGGGTACAGTAAACCTTGTCAGTGTGATCCACATAAAGATGATTGTATAGAATTATTAGAGTCACCTTGGAAGTATAAAGACTATATTACTCAACAAGAGTTAGATAAGTTTAATGATGAATCTGGTGATATAAAGATAGAGCAAGTACCTCACAAGTTAGACGGAAGCACTGTATGTCTATCAGGAGGAATAGAAACACCTTTTATAGCTCCAGGTATGCATTTTGTTAGAGAGGATACTTGTTTAGAATATTTCTTAAGAGCTAAAAGTATACCTCAAGTATGCATAACAACAAGGCTAAAAGGACATAACTATAAACATCCTAATAAAAGAGTAGGAACAAATGCTACTAGAAATGATGAAGTGTTTAAAAAGTATGCCAAAGAGTCAGTAGATGCTATGAATAAATTTTTAAGAGACCTATGATAACATTTTGTATTAGTACATATAATAACTTACCTTATCTAAAACTAGCTATTAGGTCTGTAAGACAGCATTCGTATTATAAAGATGCTCCGTTTATAGTACATGCAGAGAATTGTACAGACGGTACTAATGAATGGTTAAAAGGATTTGCCGAAAGTTACAATGTGACTTACTATGTTGATAAAAACGATAAACCAAAAGGTATAGGAGGAGGAATGAATTTCTGTGCTGAGAAAGTAAAGACAGAGTACATTATGTTCTTACATTCAGACTTCTATGTTACTCCTAATTGGGATTTAGAACTAATGAAAGTTCATGAAAAGTATGATGATGAAAAGCTCTGGGTAAACTCTTTTAGAATAGAACCTAATATGTTTAACGACTCAGATAGACCTGGTACTCATTTTGTTCCTAAAGAAGCATTCGGAGCTTACCATGATGAGTTTAAAGATAAAGAACTAATAGAATATGCTAGACAAATTGCAGAGGTTAATGACTTTGAAATACCTAAAGGTGAAGGTGTTTCCGGCCTTGTTCGAAAGTCTTGGTGGGATCATATTGGTGGCAACGATCCTTTATTTGCTCCTACTTCATGGGATGACTATGATTTGTTCCTCAGGATGCTAAACGAAGGAGGTAAATTTTTAATGCCGACTAAATCAATAGTATGGCACTTTGGTGCTAGAGGTTCACATAGGTTAGAAGAGAATGATAATAAATCATCTGATAGGCAGCAGAAAGCTGAGGCAGTTAATGCTAATAAGTTCTACAAAAAATGGGGCGGAATGCCTAAGAAAGATATAAATGGAATGATATGCGGCATACAGTAATTATACCTTCATACAATACGTTACCTCATCTTAAGAATACTTATGAAAGTATTAAAAGATATGGAGGCGATGTAGACATTATCATAATAGATGATGCATCAGAAGATGGAACACAGAAATGGCTAGGGACATTAAATGATGATAACCTTGTTAGAGTTATATCTCCAGAGAGAAAAGGACATACATATTGGTATGATGAAGGAATGAAATTAGCTGATACAGATATAGTTTCTATCTTACATTCAGATATGATAATAGGACCTGGATACTTTGAAAATATGTTAAAGCATTTAGCAAAAGGAAAAGTAGTATGTGCTACAAGAATCGAACCTCCTATACATCCTGCTGGAAGAGAAAAAATAGTAAGGAACTTTGGCGATGAAGCTCATAATTTTATGTGGGATGCTTTTGAGAAGTTTGTTACTCAAGAAAAAGCTGATAGTATTGATGATACTACTAAAGGTATATTTGCTCCTTGGATGTTATATAAAGAAGATCATTTAGCTATAGGAGGACATGATCAAAGATTTGCTCCATTTGGATATGAAGACTCAGATATATTTAACAGATGGATTAATAACGGATATGAAATGATTCAGTCTAGAGACTCCTTAGTATATCATATGACCTGTAGAGGACATAAATGGAATGCAGGAGTTGGAATAGAGAATCCTGACTACAGAGAGATAATGACCCGATGTGAAAGAGAGTATCAACGTAAATGGGGCGATTGGATACAGAATGATAACTTTCAATATCCTATTATCTACCCTAAATACGATAAAGGTATTATAATAAAAAATTGTAAACCAGAACAGATTGGCCAATTAGAACCTTGGGCGGATAATTTATATGTTGATATAGATTATAAACCTTACATACAAACAGAGCAAACACGCACAGTCACGGACTTATACGATAGAATTAAACCTTACGATAATGAGAAACAGAATCAAATACTCATAGAAGTAGACGGTAATAACTTTACACAGCAAGATTATATTTATATAAGACAGATGAGTGCTATATTAAAACAAAATAAACCTAACCCCGGTAGAGTACCTTTGGGCAACCTATCAATTAACATTATCAAATATGAAGAAGAAATACTTAGTTGAGTTTACTTATGCTAATGGTAAAGTAGACAACATAGAGCTTGAAACAGATAACATAGAATGGACAATCACTCAATTCTGTAGAAATAGGCATGTCGTTGATCATAAAATTATTAACGAAGGTGCTAGTAATGGTAAACAAATGCTATTCGGTTGATATTTATATAAAAGACTATAACAATGAAAAAATTAGAAACGTATATTAAGTCTGTTCTCTCTGAAGCAGCAAAGATTAATTTCGCAGGACATACTTTTGTTCTTAAAATTGATACTAACGAAGATCCTCAAAAGAAAGGAGTTAAAGTTCAATTCTTACCCACTAAGTTTGGTTCTATTACTACTACTGAACAGAACGATATTGCTATTGAACTTGAAAAAAGATTAGAGCAAGGTTTAGCTGAGTATGAGCTAAGAGTAGAAAGAGATAGAAACTTAAAAGACAAAACTATTATAGGCTTTTTTATCTACATCGAATACTTTGATAAGATAATCCGTAAAGCACTCTCAGGACAAAATCCACGATCAGAAGAAGAACCAGGAACAGAAATATAGAAAACATTATGGCAGGTTATAAATTTTACATCAAGAATGATAAGAAGAAAGAAGCAATCAATACTTGGCCTGCTAGTGATCTAAACGCAGCAATATCTAATTTTGCTAAGATGAAAAATATGACTGTTGAAAGTTTTACGAAATTATTTGAAGTCGAAAAGATATGAAAGAACCTAAAAAGGTATTAAGAGCAGCTTTATACTCCGTACATAAATTAGGATATAGAATAAAGACTATATCTCCAGACAAAGTGACTATGACGAAATTAGCATTTATACGAATAATGAGGCATATGAAAGAAATCGAAGATAGAAGAGATTTCATGAGTAGCGAGATAGGAGTTGATATGACTACATATGAAGATAAGTTCTTCGCAGTTATAGAGGACCTTTTAAAGTTAGTATTTAATAAAGAACAACTTGGTTTAATACAAATGTACTTATTTCAATTACATCCTGATAAGGACTGGGACGGTACAATTACTATACAGAGAGGAAAAAAAGAAGAGGTTGTAAAGTTTAAAACAGCCGAAGAAGTATGGAACGTAATTAGTGAAATAACTAACTAATAAGTTGCTTCCCTGCGTATTTTTTCTTATATTTAGTATAAATAAATAATCGTTATATGAATGTACAAGAACTAGTTATGATTCCTTGCCCGAAATGCGGCGAACCTTACCCTGAGCTTAGAAAAACTAAATATGGATACAACTTCTGTGTTAACTGTTCAACAGTAGAATCTGTTGTTGGTATTACTACTGTAGAAGGAACAGGAGACCACACTTACAATGACATCATAATCATGGATGCATCTAAAGCTAGAAGGATAGCAGCAGCAGAAGCAGAAATGAAAGGTGACAAAAAAGGCTTGCTTGAAATCCTAGACTACGATGAAGTAGATAGAGATGAGAATGCAGTTTCACAATCAATAAAAGATAATGTAGCCACAAGTCAAGACCCTGACTTAGGTGATAACTTCTAAATGGCTAGACCTTCTAAGATAATTACAAAGGAAGATATCCTTAGAGCCCAGAAGATGACTCGATCTAATATGGCAGCAGCCAGGTACCTTCATGTATCTTATAATCATTATAAGAAGTACGCTAAGATGTACAAAGATGAAGAAGGAGTTACTCTTCTGGAAGCTCATAAGAATCAAGCTGGTGAAGGTATACCTAAGTTTGCTTTAGCTGGTACTGATAAAATTCCTCTTATGGATTTATTAGAAGGTAGAGTGCCTATAGAACATTTTGATGCTAGAAAGATAAAACAAAGACTATTATTTGAAGGTCTTATAGAAGAAAAATGTAATAGATGTGGATTCTCAGAAAGAAGAGTTACCGACCTAAAAGTACCTATCATTCTCAATTTTAAAGATAAAAATAAAAAAAATTGGAACCTCGATAACATTGAGTTTCTCTGTTACAATTGTTCTTTTCTATATGGCGAGTCACCAATCGAAGAGAAACAAGCAGAGGCAATGGAAGATTACGTCAAAACTAAGGTTGATGAACCTGATTGGGAGATGAATCAAGCTCATATAGAACACTTAAGAGAATTAGGGTTATATGATGAGGATGAAGACGGAAGTGAATATATCTCAAGGCTTTAACTATTTATTATTATGGAAAAGAAGAAAAATAATAAATTTTCTACTTGGAAGAAGAAGAAACCACTCGAAAGAAAAGTTGCTGACGACCTAGTAAAGCAACATGAACGTAATGAAAAGTTACGAGAAAAAAGGATAGGAACAGGCTTCCTTGATATGTTTAACTAAAACTATTATATGAATAAATTTCGAACAATTATTTTGTGTGCTATTACTATGTTTACTGTAATGGCTTTCACAACAGTAAAGAAGCGATTTGCTATTGTAACACCAATAGAATTAGAAACAAAACCTGCTGTAATATTAATAGCAGATAGCTTTCCAGCAATGGAAGTTGAGATTAACCTGAAAGGACATAGTGAGTTCTTAGATGCAATAGGGCATCGAGAGTCTGGCAACAGATATCATATAGTTAATAAGTACGGGTACATGGGTAAGTATCAATTTGGTAAAAAAACTCTGAAAGGATTAGGATTTGAGTTGACAAAAGATGAATTCTTAAATAGTCCCTACATACAGGAAAAGGCTATGCAAAAACTTTTGTTGTATAATCAAAAAAGACTTCGTAAATTAATAGAAAAGCACTGTGGGACTGTAGTGCACGGAGTGTATATAACAGAGTCAGGATTACTTGCCGCAGCTCATTTAGGAGGAGCAGGTAGTGTTAAAAAGTGGTTTAGAACTGGAAAGGTTAGAAAAGACGGATTCGGAACTAAAATTACTTCCTATATGGTTCAGTTCAACGGTTATAAATTAAATTTAGATGGAGTATAAAAGAGTAATAATTATTGGAGACTCACACGCTAGAGGAGATGGAGCTGAATGGCCAGGTATTTACGGTCATTTAGGTCCTATTCCTAATGAGTATAGAGCTAACAATTGGAAATTAAAAATAAAAAATGCTAAACCAAATGAGTACCCTGAGTTACATCGGGAGTTCTATGGTGAGGTGTATGAAAAGCTATTAAAGAATAGCGAAGAAGTAATCAAGTTACGTAAAACACAATCTTGGGGAGCACATTTATGTAAACTTATTCCTAACTGTTCACTAGAAAACTATAGTACAAAAGATTCTGACATAGAAGGAGTACTTCCTTTCTTTGCTGGTAACTGTGAGGATATGGACCTAACAGATTCTTTAGTTATTTTAGGCGTAGGTAACTCTAATGCTAATATAACATTCAGACAAAATGGTACTAAGTTAAAAAATATAAGCATAGTACATATAGCTCAGTCTATTATGTTAATAAAAGAGTTTGTAGAAAATAGAGGAGGTAGATTAATTATACTACACCCAGAGGAGTTTCCGGAAAGTTTATATGATGCAGAGCTAAACCCTTATTGGATAGATTTAAGACCACTATTAGTTCATGAAGGTAACTTTGAATCGATGTTAGGCACTGCTTTATATTGGAGACGATTTGACGGAAGACATTATGATGCAGGAGTACAGAAAGTTTTAGGGCAAACCATCTTTAAATTAGTTGCAGATATGCATTAATTTTCTTATATTAAGGTATATTAATAATTAAAAATAAAGGTTATGGCAGAAAAAAGAGGGCATTTAGAAAAAATGCGATATGACTTTCCTACTGAAGCTGTACTAGAGGTTAAGATAAAAGGGAATTGGTATAGAGTTACTTCTAGAGAGTTTAGATCGTTTGACGGCAATAGACGCTACTCTAAACCAGAACGTCAACCAGGTCTAGGTATGAAAGATATGAAAGATATTAAATTCATTACTGTAGACTGTAATCACTTACCTTTATATATGTTCGGTACTAATATCGAAGTAGAAAGAGAATGGAATGAAAAGATAGTAAATAGTCCTTACTACGAAAACGCTAATAAAGTATCAGGAAGCAGAGGATAATGAGAAAAATACAATTCGAAAATACAGCAGAGTTTGATAGTCTATTTAGAACAAAAACAGAAGCAGTTACTGATGCTATAGTAGAAGCTATACAAGAAGCCGTTATGGAACGTAAGAAGGTAGCTGATCTATTTGAGGTAAGTTTCGTTAATGTAGAGAATGCTTATGTTATATCTTTGAACAGTATAGAATGGGAAACAGCTCTTAGCTCTTGCTTAGACCATTACCATAAAAACTCAAGTGATCCAGATAAAGCTATTGATACCTGGAAGCTTTTAGAAGCAGTTAAACTTTACTAGGATGAAGCAAGTTAATGTAATACAGAGCTTTATTAACTATAAAGATACTAAAGTAGCTATGCCTATAAATAAAAGTTACGCGTACATAGCTAAACTTAGTTCTCTTCTCTTAAAAAAGCACTACGGTAAAGTTACTCTTTATACTAATAAGCATCATAAAGCAGCTTTTGAACTTATGAAGTTTCCTTATGAGTATGACATAGAGACATTAGCAGAAGAAAAAGCACTAATATTCTCAGAGGTAAAACTTCAAGCATTTTTAGCTCAAGACAATCCATTTATACATTTTGATTTAGATACGATAGTCGGTACAAAGCTAGACATTTATGACAAGACATCTCCTTTCTTATTCTCTCACCCAGATAAAAATAGAATAGGATTTAGGAAAGATGGGTACATTAAAGGAGGAAAGAAGCATAAAGCTCTTCATAGATTCTTACAAGATAGATGGTTTCATGATATATTCTCTACTTACTTAAAGTACCTATACACATTAAAACTCCCTCCGAAGTTCCCTACTGACCTTATATTTCCAGAACTAATTCCTAATATGAATATTGTAGGAGTAAAGGATACAGAAACATTTAAATTGGCTGTAGAAAAAGCAATATGGATAGCTAATAATAATAGAGACGTACTCACTGATTGGAACTCAGCATGTTTTATAGAACAGCTAGTAATACCTCTGTACTTATCTGAATATAGTCCTGAATATAGAGAAGCACAAATAGCACATAAGGGTAAGAAAGGTAAAGATTCATTTCTATTAGCTAGACATGAACTAATCGAAGTACCTGAAATAGATACAATAAACTTTGAAGAGAAGATGTACTGTGAAGAACCTTTGAAGTACCCTTTCACTTTTATTAATAACTACTCCTGTAATGAGTGTTACGACTTTCATAAGGTAAAATATAATATTACATCTGATGAAGATTTATGTAGTATACTTGACTTAACAAAGCATAAATTAGCTCATATAGGAGGGTTTAACAAAGACGTACTAATGTATCAGGCTATGACAATCTATACGTTAAAGAAGTACTTTGGCGATGATGCTGTTTTAGATGTTACTAAAGCTTATTTAGGCAAGAATAAGAAAGCTAAGCTTTCACTTGGTGAAGCAGAATATGAAAGACTCACAGGCGATTATTTATTTACAGATTATTATGGATTTTCTAGGAAAAAACTGTTACTTTAGTTGCCTAGGAACTTAATTTTTCTTATATTTAAGTATAAATAAGTTACTAATATAAATTAAAAAAGGTTATTATTATGGCAGATGTAATGTTAAATTTCAATGAAAAGCAGTCTTATATGACTAAGGAGCAACTAATGGAATCATGTCCGTTAGCATTCGCTCAAGCACCTACTAATCCTAAGGTTAGTGGAAAATATCTATTCGTTAATACAGAAACGATTATAGATGATTTAGATAAATTAGGTTGGAAACCAGTTCAAGCAGCTCAAAGAAAAGGTAGAGGAGGCTCTACTATCTTTAGTAAGCATATCATTGCTTTCCAGAACCCTGAGATTATGATTAAAGGTAAGGACGGAGATGATTCTTTTCCTAGAATTATTATGACTAATAGTCATGATGGTATGCAAGCTTTTAAATTCTCGGTAGGAATTTATAGATTAGTTTGTTCTAATGGTTTAGTAGTTGCTGACGAAGAGTTTAGTGACTTTAAGATTAAGCATAAAGGATATACCTTTGATGAATTAAGAGGTGTAGTAAATGAAGCTGTAGAAGATCTTCCTAATAAGGTTCAAGTTCTGAACGATATGAAGAATAGAATACTTACTCAAGATGAGAAGAATAAGTTAGCTTTAGATGCTATGTTAGTTAGAGCAGGAATTAAGATCGGCTCAGAAAAAGCTAAAGAGTTTAACTACGATGATGAAACTATCATAGATATATTAGATCCTAAAAGAGATGAAGATAAAGGAGATGACTTATGGAAAGTGTTTAATGTTATTCAAGAGAAGATCACTCAAGGAGATTTTCACGCTGCTCTTACTGGAGCTAAAGTACGTAAGGTACGTAAGATTAAATCTTTTGAGAAAGACTTAAAGGTTAATAAAGAGTTGTTTAAGTTAGCTACTGCATTAGTATAATGATAGAAGTAATTAAACACACATTAGGATTATGTGGAGAGCATTGGCACCCAAACATTTGGACTGCCGCTGCTTCTTCACCTCTAATAGCAACAACCGCCTACTGGATTAAATGTAAATGTGGTGGCTGGTTTAATAAGCATGACAAAAACTGTAAGCATGAATAAATTTAAAAGCTGGTGGAGAACAGTACTCCGCCAGATGGTAAGGGATAAGAGGTTAACACCCGCCCAAAGGTTAGGTACTCGAATTGGGTATATGGGAGTAGGATTCTTAATAGCAGGTCAATGGACTTTAGAACCTTCGATGTATATGCTAGGCTTCTCCTGTGTGCTTATTCAAGTATCAGTTAGAAGACAATGGAACCTAGTAGCTCTTCAGCTAAATGGATTAATCGCTTGGACTATACATTTTTTTAGCAATGCATAAAGGAGTTATAGCAGGCAACTTCGACGTTATACATCCAGGATATATTGCGATGTTTAAAGAGATGAAAGAGAATTGTGATTGTCTAATTGTACTCTTACATACAGATCCTTCGATAGAAAGACCTCATAAATTAAGACCAATCCTTTCATCAAAAGATAGGAAAGAGATGTTAGAGAGTCTTAAATATGTAGACGATGTTATAAGGTATACATACGAAGAACAGTTATTAGATCTGCTAAAGATGGGTGAGTTTGATATAAGATTCTTAGGTGATGATTATATTGATAAACCATTCACTGGAGACAATTTAAAAATACCTATCCACTATATGAATAGAGACCATGGTTGGTCAACAACTAAATTCAAAAGATTAATAGCAGATAGTTTGAATCCTGCCTAATTTTTCTTATATTTAGATATATTAATTAAACAAATGTTATATGATTGAAAAGTATTTTTTATCTCGATTGAAGATCAACGCGAAAACTTCCGAATTAGTAATCCCCGGTGAACACATTAACATCGACGGATACACCTACGAACAACTATCTCGAAAACCAAAAGGACGAACGATCTTTAGAAAATTAATTAACAATACTAACACCGAACGATTTACAATCTATGCTTAAATTTACCGATTTGGCTATTGGGTGCCTAGCGTTCTTAGGTGCCCACCTGCTAACTTTCTATCAACTAAACGGTCAATTTCTTAGGACTGATTGGTTTAGGAAGAACGAGTTTTGGGTAGCAGCGGCTGGTATTATACTATCTTATTTCTACATATACGGAACTAAGTATACAGTTTCCGGAATGAATGGTCTATTATGGCCAGCTAGGTTTATAGGATTTAGCATTGGTATGTTCTTATACGCACTGATGATTAACTATCATTTTGCTGAAGGAATGAACTCTAAGACATGGGTTAGTTTAGCTCTATGTTTGGTATTAATTTGCATACAAGTATTTTGGAAAACAACAACAACATAATATATGACTCTATACGGATACGGAGATAGCTTTACAGCAGGAGATGGTACTAGAGTACCCCTCAAAGATGAAAATGGTGAAGCATTAGAGATACCTAACCCTAAAGGGAATAAGTTCTGGTTAGATACAATAGGAGATAATTTTAAAGCTGACAAAGTAATTAATCAAGGAGTTGGAGGACTGTCTAATGATATAGTATTCTATAAACTACTAGCAGATTTAGATAAGTTTAAAAAAGGAGATATGGTTATTATTTGTATAGGCTTTGTAGAACGTACAGACTACATCCACGGTATTGCTTCCAGAAAAACTTTAACTTCAACTACTGTACATTCTGGTGTTGAAGGATCGCCTACTTATTGTACTACTACTAGTGTCCCTACCCATCAAGATAGTTCTAATCATAATTATTTTAAAATATTTCCTTCTACAGGTAAACTTAAAGAGTACCGTAGAGAGATGCTTTCTGAATATAGTAGAACACCAGAGGATTTGTTAACTACTTTATATAACTATAATACTAATTATAAAATACCTAACAATAAGTATATTAGAGCTGAACATACCTTCAGGGTTAAATTAGTAACGGAGTATCTTGCAACGATAGGAGTAAAGAGTTACATATGGGATTTACCATCTGTCGCTTCTAAGTTTGAGTCAATTGATACTGCAACGAGAGGTAAAGTACATGATTGGCATTGGAGTTGGGACGGTGGTAATCTATTCGCTAATTACTTAACTAAAAAAATAAAAAATTTATGATTATTATATCTAAAATATTAATATACATTTTGATTGGAATGGTATGGAAGGATTGGTTACAGTATTATACCAATAAACATTTAGAAGGTAGAATGGGTGAAAAGTTTACACTTCGTGAATCTGTATCACAGGTTTTACTCTGGCCTGTATTCGTATTTATATTCATAACAGAATTCTTAAGAAACATTTTATAATGAACGTAGCAGTTTTAGTAGACATAATTAAAGAAACAAAAATGAACTGGAGGTTTATATTTGAATCTCCTCTATACGATAATATTAACTTCATACCTGGTCAACTAGTACAGATAGGTATTCCCTGGAATGACAAATGGGGATCTGGAGGTGATTGGCTTACTAGAAACTATTCTGTTGCTTCATACCCAGACAATACTAATAAGTTTGAACTTATAGTTACTTACCTTCCAGGAGGTAAAATGTCAGATTACTTATTTAACGAAGCAAAGATTGGAGACGAAATTATTTACAGAGGACCTATGGGAGTATTTACACTACCGGATAATCTACTAGAAAGAGATATATTTTTAGTCTCTACAGGTTCAGGAGTAAGTCCATTCCGTTCAATGATAAATAATATATATAATAAAAATATACCTTTTAAGAAAATTAACTTATATTTCGGAACTAGAAAAGAATCCGATTTACTATATCGACAAGAGTTTGAAAAGATAGCTAAAGAGTTACCTAACTTTAACTATAAACCTACTCTGTCACAAGAAGATAAACATGGCTTCAGGAAAGGACACGTACATGAACACTACCTTAATGATATTGATACGAATAATAAGCCCTTAGTTTACTTTTGTGGATGGGATAGAATGATTACAGAAGGTAGAATAAAGTTAGATGCTATGGGATTCCAAATGCAAAAGGATATAAGAGTAGAAATATTTGGATAATGAAAGAGTTAGTATTGTTTACAGAAGAGGAATGTAACTGGTTACTAGACCATGCTACGGATTACCGAGAGAGTACTATATCGTACGATTGGAATAGAACTCCTGGATTGACTGATATTAAAAATGAAAGAGAGAGAATATCAGAACAGTGTCAATTAGGGCAGCCTGAAGGAGCATTAAAAGAATTTCTTTTAGATAAACTTAAACCTCTTGGTTTTTTAAACCTTGAAGGAGCATATCTAAATTATGTTAAATACTACAAAGGAGGATTCTTTACTAAGCATATAGATGGTCCGGAAAGGCATAAGACCTGTATTATACAACTAACCCCAGAACAAGAGTATAAAGGAGGTAACCTAATTGTAAGAGATAAGGTAATAGGTAAGAAAATAGGAACATCTGTAATCTTTGGTTCTAATATTCCTCATGAATTAACTTTGGTTGAGGAAGGTCATAGAGACTGCCTAGTAGTATGGACTAAAAAAGGTAATTTAATTGAAACAAATACATTGATTTAGTTGCCTAGGAACTTAGAAATTCGTATATTAAGGTATATTAATCAATCAATCTATATACTATGAATCAACCAATTTATCACACCGACGACAACATCAAAAAAACTACTCAATCTTTACTAGAACGAAATTTGATTACACCCGAATTCGCCGACGATATTTATAATTTGGTTTATAATAAAAATTTATCCGACCAAGAATAATATAAAAATAACTGGGGTAAAATTTGCCTCACTGAAGTATTTTTCTTATATTAAGGTATATTAATAAAACAAATAAAGGTTATGACAAAAATTGAAATTATCAACGAGATTATCGTTAAGAAGCAAGAAGAGTTAAAAAAAGCTCAAGTTTCTAAAAAGAAGCTAGAAGATGCTAGAACAGATGCTATGTTCACTGTAATGCAGAAATACTTCGGAGGTGAGTTTACCTTAGACGATGTTTATATTGCTAAACCAACATACGATTATTTCGCTGCTACTTATGAAATTAAGAGACCTAATAAAGATTACAACTACGATAAAGAGTTAATGACTATTAGATTCCATGAAGATTGGAAAACTAGTGAGATGGATAGTATTGAAACTAGTCTTTACTCTACTTCAGATAATTCTCAATGGGAGTTAGAAAGAATATTTACTAATGGTGAAGTAGCTAAAGTATTATTAGATCACGGAGATGATTTATTAGCTGAAATGAATACAGTAAGGCTTACTAATCAAAAAGAAATAGATGAGGTTAGAACTGAAGTTTATAAAATAGAATCTTCTATCAGCAACTTGAAAAGTGAGATTAATACTATCCATATTAATGAAGCTGAAGAAAAGCTTAACGGTGAAGGATTAGTATTTGGAAAAGAAAAGAAAGGTTCTGTAGATATTAAATGGGATTGGACTATAAGAAGTATTAACTCAGCTAAGATAATTAGCAAGACTGCATCAGGTAAGTCTTGTAATATAGAGATTCAAGCTTATGATTATGATCCAGTGGTATATGAAAAGGTTCGTATGAGTAATGTAGATGCTCTATTACACCAATATAGAGATTACGTAATTAACGCTTAAAAATAAAAGTTATGATAACATTTGATAATTTACTATTTCTAGATCACCCTCATATTAAAGGAGCTATTATGACTCAAATAAGAGGATTGAAATCTAAAGGAGCTAAACGTATTTCAATTGTATGCGGAGAGGGTATGTACAGTTCATCTAGAGCTGGTAATAGAGCTGAATGTCAGAGAATAGAAGACGCTTCAAGCTTTGAGGTCCTTGTTGATGGAGAAGATGATGTAAGAGGTTGGCAGTCAAGAGAAGATATTAATAAAATCTTGGCAGAGAACTTCTAGGAGACAGGATCAGTAGCTCAGCTGGATAGAGCATCGCCCTTCTAAGGCGACGGTCGTAGGTTCGAATCCTACCTGATTCACAAAGATAAAGTTGCTAGTCTGCGTTTTTTTTCATATATTTAGGTATAAAAGGTTACGATATGAATGTTTGGTATTTACATGGTTTAGAGTCTGCTGTCGGAGGTCCGAAGGTAGATTTCTTGTATGAAAATGCTGATAAAGTATTTGCTCCTTATATGGACTACAACTTCCATGGAATGTTTGAAGGGTTATTAAAGTTAGGTAAGTATAATAAACCTGACTTGATTATAGGTTCTTCTATGGGTGGTTACTTTGCTGATGCATTAGGTAGTCATTTACATGTAGAGGTTCTTTTATTTAACCCAGCACTTCATAGTAGATCAATGGAACCATACGGAGTAACTTATGGAGAAACTAACTGGGAGAGAAACTTTGTTGTTGGTACAGAGGATAAGATAGTTG
>Ga0115572_10000627_pt1 | contig 29508 bp, 20 predicted proteins | sample COGITO_mtgs_1206_FD_88681 | JGI IMG/M metagenome (GOLD analysis project Ga0115572, IMG submission 88681) | Pelagic marine microbial communities from North Sea - COGITO_mtgs_120607 | ecosystem: Environmental > Aquatic > Marine > Epipelagic | place: Germany:Helgoland, sampling site Kabeltonne... | reverse complement strand
TGGGGTTGGAGGAGTTACTTCTGGTGGTCTTTCTTTAGTGGGATAAGGTTCAGCTTCTGCAACAGTTGATGCAGGAGTTTCTTCTTTCTTAATTTGAGGTTCAGGAATGCGAGTGGCTTGTGTAGGAAGGGGTTTGTTCTTAAACTCTGTGGCTGGGATTATGTAGCCTTTTTTTTTTCTCCATTAAAATGGAGCGAGGCAAGCTGCATAAGGCAGAGTTCTACATGTACCCTTCTGTTTTTACAGTTTTTATAGCCTATTTCACAAGTGTTAATTAAAGTGATTGCATCGAGCAGATAGTCTGGGGTTAGGGGAGTAGTAGCCGCTGTATAGGCTTCTTTGATACTGGCACCTACTTCCATTAAACTTAAGGTTTTGGGATCTTTGGCCAACATCAAATTTCGAAAGTGATCTCCCAATCCACTTACAAATTGTAAACTATCAATACCTCGCTGAAGTAAGCCATCATAAGCAGTTAAAATACCTGGGATATCGTTTTTAAAGATGAAATAGCCTAAATCTGTATAGGTTTGATGATCAAGAACATTCAAATTGTCGGCTACAGTAGTAGCGGTTAAATTTCCTTGAGTAAAACTAACCATACGGTCAAAAATAGACAAAGCATCTCTTAAGGCTCCTTCTGCTTTTTGTGCAATAAGATATAAAGCGTTTTCTTCAAATACTAACTTTCGATCTGCAGCTATCTTTGCAAGATATTTCTGAATGTCAAGAATGGAAATACGTTTGAAATCATAGACTTGGCAACGGGAAAGTACCGTAGGAATGATTTTATTTTTTTCGGTAGTGGCCAAAATAAAGATCACGTGCTTGGGCGGTTCTTCTAAGGTTTTTAGAAAAGCGTTAAAAGCAGCTGTGGAGAGCATATGTGCTTCATCAATGATGTATATTTTGTGGGTGCCAATTTGTGGAGGAATCCTTACTTGCTCGTTGATTTTTCGTATGTCTTCCACAGAGTTGTTTGAAGCAGCATCCAATTCAAAAATATTGAAAGAATAGTCCTCATCTTCTTGTGTAACTGCACTGTTTATTTGTTTTGCAAGTATTCTTGCACAGGAGGTCTTTCCTACTCCTCTGGGACCACAAAAAAGAAGTGCTTGCGCAAGTTGATTTGTTTCAAGACTGTTTTGTAGGGTTCTTGTAATACTTTCTTGCCCTACTACTTCTTCAAAAGTACTAGGTCTATATTTTAAAGCCGATACAACAAATGCTTCCATGTTACACAAAGATATAAATCAAGGGATAGTTTTCTCATTTATGTAGGAGGATATTCCCTCTTAATTATTAACAAATGGCTAACTTTGACCCGCAGGCCATCTTATCGCTCCTTTCATCAGAAAGGAGAGGAAAGTCCGGACACCACAGAGCAACATAGCGGGTAACACCCGCCCTTTGAAAGAAGCGGACCAGTGCAACAGAAAGCAAGTACAGTTAGGCTGTAGTGAAACCAGGTAAACTCTATGCGGTGCAACGCCAAGTATATCTACAATTAAGAGCGGCTCGTTCAATGTAGAAGGGTAGGCGGCTAGAATGTAAGAGTAATTTTACATCCAGATAAATGATAAGACTCGACAGAATCCGGCTTATCGGCCTGCTTTTTTTATTCAAAAAAGGTAAACACACTTCCTCCATAGTTTCTAGAGAAATCAAATCCATCCCCCTGCGATAGGTCTAGGAAATTACTGTGTTCAAATATAATTATGCCATCCGAATCCAGACGCTGTTTGGCAAGCTGTAAAAGACTTAAATAGGCTTCGGTTTCCCAATCATATGGAGGGTCTGCAAAAATCAAGCTATAATCTTGTAGGTTTTTTTTCAAAAAGAGAGTTGACTCACTTTGAATTGAATTAATATTCAAGCTCAGTTCTGTTGCTGTTTTTTGAATAAAATGGATACAGCTGCGGTTTTGATCCACCGAAGTGATGTTTGAAACTCCACGAGAAGCAAATTCATAACTCATATTTCCAGTCCCTGAGAAAAGATCTAAAACTGATAAAGTATCAAATTCAAGGCGGTGTTGTAAAATATTAAAAAGACCTTCTTTGGAACGGTCGGTAGTGGGGCGAACCGGTAAGTTTTTTGGCGCAGCAATTCTTCGCCCTTTATGAGTACCCGATATAATTCGCATTAACTAAAATATTGTGCTAAAAATGGGGCGTTATGATTTTCTGTCGCTTGCTTGCTGATAATGATTTCACGATGAAAACGAATGTTTTCATGATAGAGTTTGATTGCATCATAGAAGGAGTTGAAGAAATCTATTTTGCCTAAAAAAACAATTTCAAAGACGTTACTTTCTAAATCAAATTGTTCAACAACAAAAAAGACATAATAAAGAAATTCATCTTCACTTAATGTGCTGAATCGATTATGAAAATCAATAGTATTACCCTTGGTCAAAAACAAATCCATGCAGTCTTTTTGTAAGTGCACAAACAATTGAATTTGATCTTTTGCATTAGAAGTCAAATTTAATATCGTCCTAGAAAGTATTGTGTTGTAGTGGGTTTCTTGAAAACTGTTTTCTGCAGTTTCCAATAAGCTCTTAATTTTAGTAGAGTAGGAGTAGACATTAACCTGATCACTTTCTGACATAATATCATATCCAAAAGATTGATCTCCTTTGTCTAATTTATAATAACTCAAATAACGCTCTAGAAATTTTTCATTAAAAAGAGCTTTTGGAACAAAAGCAGAGGGGTGCTCAAAGTGAATTAAACTTATCGCACTAAGGGTATTCTTGGGATAATAGTCGATGTATTCTTCGAAAGCTTTTTTAAATTCCTCTGGATCATTGTTTAGGGGTAAAAAATCTATTTTGGATTGGGTACAAAATGAAAATCCATTCACAAAAGAGTGAATGGATAATTCGTTATGTTGTATAATTTTATTATTGCTTGGCATCAAAAATGGTTGGCCAATTACCATTAGTGCTAACATTTGAAAGAGAGCCTAATATAATTTCAGGTCCATTGACACCATCAACAGAGACAGTCTCATTTTCTTGTCTGATCAAGTCTTTATTTTGATCAAATAGGATTATTTCTTTTTTGACTTTCACTTCAAATACGGGAACTTTATATCCATTTTTATCAATAACCTTTGCAGCAATTTCAAAGGTTTGATCTTCAACGCCATCAATAGGGACAGAAAACATATTTTGATAGCTAGTTGAAGTACCAAATAGGGAATCTTTAACGGGAACTGTACCCAAGGTATCAATCACGACTACTTCACGTAGCATATCAATTCTGTAAGTACGATCATATTCTAAGTAAGAAGAATCTCTTTTTTCTATAAGAGTAAACTGCCCTTCATCAATAAATTTGATTAAACTATCAAAGTTGTTTGAAAATTGTCCTTTCACGTCTCTGTGAGCAATTTGGGCTGTTCTGATATCTTTTAAACGGTTAATTACTTTGGCGTAACGCTCGTTTTTTACTTGTTTAAATTTAATGGGACCGTTGATGGAATCATATATTTTGTAAGTAAAAAAGATAGATGCGATCCAGAGTACGATTTGAATGCCTAATTTCATTATTATATATTAATTGATAAAAACAAATCTACAATTTTTTTTGAATCAGAAAAGTATTTAAAATGATTTATATTTAGACTTTCATTCACTTTATGACTCCAGAAAAATTTCACCGTCAACTTGAAGACAGTTTTCCTTTCCCGCCAACGGAATCTCAAAGAGAATGGTTTCCTGCTATCTCTGAATTTGTTTTTTCAAAGGAAAAAAACACTGCTTTTTTATTGACAGGATATGCAGGGACAGGGAAAACTACTTTAATTGGTTCCTTAGTAAAACAGTTGAAATTTGCAGATCATAAAGCTGTTTTAATGGCACCAACAGGACGTGCGGCCAAAGTAATGTCCACTTATTCTCAATTTTCTGCAAAAACAATTCACAAACAAATTTATTACCCCAAACCAGAGTCAAGAGGGAAAATGCAGTTTCAGTTAAAAGCCAATAAGCATCGCAAAACAGTTTTTATTATTGATGAAGCGTCTATGATTGGAGATGATCGTCAGAATGCAAAACTTTTCGAAAATGGTTCGCTACTTCATGATGTTGTCCAATATGTATCGGGAGGAGTTCAATGCAAATTGATTTTTGTGGGAGATCCTGCTCAGCTTCCTCCAATTCATCTGACGATAAGTCCAGCACTAGATGAAGAGGAATTGACTCAGTTTCATTTTGACAAGATATATAGTGTCAAATTAGATGCAGTGGTCCGTCAGGCAAAAGGTTCTGGAATTTTAAATAATGCTACCATGTTGCGATCACAATTAAATGAAGAAGTTTACGATCAATTTCAGTTTGAAGTTGAAGGTTTTTTAGATATTTTATATACCAACAATGGGATAGATCTTTTTGAAGCCATAGAAAATGCTTTTAGAGATTCAGGAACCGATCAAACAATTTTTATTGTTCGTTCAAATAAACGGGCTAACATATATAATGAGAATATACGCAAACGAATTTTGGGATTAGAAGACGAACTTGCTGTTGGCGATCAATTGATGGTAGTTAAAAATAATTATTTCTGGCTTGCTCCTGAATCCAAACCTGGCTTCATTGCCAATGGAGATGTGATTCGTGTTGATTCCATTCAATCCAAAAAAGAATTGTATGGATTTTCTTTTGCAGAAGTAACTATGAGTTTAGTAGATTATCCCGAAGAAGATTCTTTTGATACGGTATTGCTTTTGGATACATTAAAGACTGAAACTCCCTCTCTTTCTTATGAAGATGGGAACCGTCTTTATCAAGAGGTTTTAAAAGATTATGCATCAGAAAAATCTAAGTATAAAAAGTTTTTGAAGGTAAAGAGTAATCCTTTTTTCAATGCTTTACAGGTAAAATATTCGTATGCTGTTACTTGTCACAAGTCTCAGGGAGGACAATGGAAAAATGTATTTGTTGAAAAGCCCTATTTACCTGATGGGCCTGATCGTGATTATTTAAGATGGCTATATACTGCAATGACTCGTGCCAAAAAACAACTCTTTCTCATTGGATTTCCTAATGATGATTTTACAACTCTTGAATAAAAAAAATGCATTCACTTTCTAAATTAATTTATACTAGAATACTTGGCTGGGAATTGGTAGGAGTTTTTCCAACCTTACCCAAGTACATAGTTGCAGTTGTTCCACACACAAGTTGGTTGGATTTTTTTATTGGATTATTGGTCAGAAGTATTTCAAGAGAAACCATCAATTTTGTTGGTAAAAAAGAATTATTTACTCCACTTACTTCTTGGTTTTTTAGAGGCTTGGGTGGAGCACCCATTGATCGTACCGGGAATAAGGGCTCGGTTGAATCTATGGTGGCTGTTTTTAATGCATATAATAAGTTTAGAATTGCTTTGGCTCCCGAGGGAACTCGTAAAAAAGTAGATACTTTAAGAACGGGCTTTTATCATATTGCAAAGAAGGCGAATGTACCTATCGTACCTGTTTCTTTTGATTATGAAAATAAGAAAGTAGTTGTTCATCCAAACTTTATTCCCTCAGAGGATGAAAAAAAAGATTTACAGTCTCTTGAAAAATTATTTAAGGGAGTGAAAGGATATTCTCCAGAAAAGAGTTTCTAATTATTCTTGATGTCCAGGGCATGATACACTTGTTGTACATCCTCATCTTCTTCAATTTTCTCAATTAGATTTAATATTTCTTCTTGTGCTTCTTTTTCCAGTTGTTTAGTGATTTGAGGAATTCGTTCAAAACCAGAAGATAGAATTTCAAATGATCTTCGTTCTAATTCTTTTTGTAATTCTCCAAAGCTTTCAAAAGGCGCATAAAGTAACAATCCATCTTCATCAACAAAAACTTCTTCTACTCCGTAATCAATAAATTCGAGTTCTATTTCTTCAGGATCGAGTCCTGTAGGATTGATACGGAAGTTACATGTATGATCAAACATGAATTCTACAGAACCTGAAGTTCCTAGATTTCCATTGGCCTTATTGAAATAGGAACGTACATTAGCCACTGTTCTGTTGTTATTATCTGTTGCCGTTTCTACCAAAACAGCAATTCCATGTGGAGCATAGCCTTCAAAGAGTACTTCTTTGAAATCACCTGTGTCTTTGTCTGATGCTTTTTTAATAGCACGTTCAACATTGTCTTTGGGCATGTTGGCAGCCTTAGCATTCTGAATTACGGCCCGTAGTCTTGAATTATTTTCTGGATCTGGTCCGCCTTCTTTAACCGCCATGACGATGTCTTTCCCTATACGAGTAAATGTTTTGGCCATAGCAGACCAGCGTTTCATTTTTCTTGCTTTACGAAATTCGAAGGCTCTTCCCATTATTTTTAATTTTGAGCTAAAATAAAAAAATTAGCGATGTTTTCTAGAGTCTAACAAAGTAAGATCATTAATTATGTCAGTATAGGAGGGAAGTAGATGGTTGGGAAGTTTGTTTTCTTTTGGCAAAGCAGCTAAATAACGCATTGTATTTGAAGTGTACACTTGCTTATAGATTCCAGGTTTAAAATATCTTTTTTCTACGATGGTTTTTATGAAGTCAAAATGTGAAATCAAATCTGAACTTCCCAAATGAAAAATCCCAGTTTTTTGTTGATTGATTAAATAATGTATCTGTTGACTTAATCTGAAATCACTATTTACATTGATGATGGTGTTTGGAAACACTTCAATGGGTTTGTTTTCTCTGATAGCAGCGTCAATTTCATGGGTGCGAGGTGCATTTAGCCCAAAAATCATTGGCAATCTTGCAATGGTATACTTGCCAACAGCTAGTCGCATTAATTGATTTTCAATCTTGATTTTAAACCTTCCGTAAATACTTTCTGACAGCGTTTTGTCATATTCATAAGACGGGAAGTGCTGGAAAGAATCGAAAACATTTGCAGAGGATAAAAATAAAATACGACAATTTTTATTCTTTATATATTCTGATAAAAACGTATGGGTTTCTATTTGTGCATTAAAATCTCCTCGTAACGAAGAAATAATGAGTTTAGGTTTTACTTCTTTCAAAATTGCTTCAGGGCCTTCTTCTTCCATATCAAAAGGGAAAAAGTGTTGATTGTCCGAATGGTCTTTAGAAGAATTGTAGGTTGCAAAAGTATTGAAATACGGGGCTAACTCTTTGTAAAGTAAGTTCCCAATGTATCCGCTTCCTCCTAAAATTAATATGGGTTTCAAAATTTAGTTTTTAATAAAGGGCAATCTTACAACTTCGGCAAGACTCTCTTTATCTCTTATTTTAATTGCAATTTGAGTTCCAGGTTTAGTATAATTGGAGGATACATAGCCCAACCCAATACCTTGAGACAATATAGGCGATTGAGTACCCGAAGTTACCGCTCCAATAGGTTCACTATTTTGATTTACTATAGAATAACCTGCTCTTGGAATTCCTCTATTTTTTAAAACAAAGCCTACTAGTTTATCTGGGGTTCCATCCTTCTTTTGGTTGATCAAATGGTCAGCATTATAAGTTCCTGTATCTAGTTTTGTAACCCAATTTAAACCAGCAGCAAGTGGTGATGTAGTATCATTTATTTCATTTCCATACAGGCAATACCCCATTTCCAAACGAAGGGTATCTCTTGCGGCTAAACCTGCTGGCAGTATATCAAAATCTGCTCCAGCTTTTATAATAGCATCCCATACTTCAGGTGCTTTGGAGGAGGGTAAATAGATTTCTAGTCCTCCCGCTCCTGTATATCCTGTTGTTGCGATTAAAGTATTTTCACAGCCTGCAAATGTTGCTGTAGTATGAGAATAATAAGGTAATTCAGTTAGAGGAGCAGAAGTAAGTTGTTGCACTGCTTCAATTGCTTTTGGCCCTTGAATGGCTAAAAGAGCTGTTTCTTCAGATTGATCTTCTACTACTGCACCAAAATCAACATTATGCTTTTGAACCCACTTCCAGTCTTTTTCAATATTGGATGCATTTACAACCAAAAGGTATTTTTCTTCTTCCAAACGATAAACAATCAAATCATCTACAATACCTCCTGTTTCATTAGGAAAGTAGTTGTATTGCGCTTTGCCAATACTAATTTTTGAAATATCGTTACTACAAATGTATTGTAATAGATCAAAAGCTTTTGGCCCAGAAACCATAAATTCTCCCATATGAGAAACATCAAAAACTCCTACACCCTTTCTTACAGCCAGGTGCTCTTTAGTTACTCCGCTATATTGAACTGGCATTTCGTATCCTCCAAACGGAGTCATTTTTGCATTCAAATTTAAATGCGTATTGTATAATGTAGTTTTTTTCATAAGTTCATACTAAAATTTAAAGATCTTGATTTTAAGAAACGATACTCGTATTTATAGCCTTGTCATTTTTATTGGACTTTTGCTAATACCGCTTTCCACCAATGCACAAAAGTCGGAACTTTCAACTGATTTTCATAAGAAACGACGTCAAGAATTACGTCAAAAACTTCCAAGCAATAGTGTAGCTGTTTATTTTTCAGCCCCAGTTCGTAACAGAGCCAATGATGTAGATTTTGAATACCATCCTGACCCTAACTTTTATTATTTGACAGGATGGAAGGAGCCTCATGCTGTTTTACTAGTTTATAGTGCACCTCAAATAGATTCTGAAGGGGTCTATTATGAAAAGATATATGTTAGAGATCGTGATGCAAGAAATGAGATGTGGAATGGAAGACAATTAGGTGTTGAAGGAGCCCAAAAAATGGACTTTGAGCGTGTAATGAGTAAAACAGAATTTTCTCAAGAGCAAAATGATTTTTCTGACTTTGACACGGTTTTAATATTCGACTTTAAGAATGACGTTAGAGATAATAAAAGTGATACAAGTGATTTGTTCGATCTACAAAAAGAGTTTAAAAATGCAATAAATTATCCTGATAATTTTGATGCAGAAAGGTATCGATTGTATCAAAGAATAAGAACTGTAACAGAATCTGAAGTCACCTATTTAAAAACAAGAATTTCATATATGATGGAAGAGGATACTACCCTAAAGGAAGATCCTGTGATACAAGATTTTATGAAGGTGGGTGAGGATATGTTTCTTACAGATTTGAAAACAAGAAGTGCATTTTTGTTGAGAGATTATAACTTTGATATCGACCAACTGAGCTATTTTATGGCAAGTTTAAGAGAAAAGAAAACCGAAGAAGAAATTCGACTAATAAAGAAAGCGGTTCGTATTTCTACCCAAGGACAAATAGAAGTAATGAGGGCAATACACCCTGGAATGACAGAAAGAGAAGTTCAAGGAATTCATCAATTAGTATTTAAGAAGTATGGGGCTGCGCATGAGGGCTACCCTTCTATAGTTGGTGCTGGAGACAATGCTTGTGTGTTACATTATATCATAAATGATAAAACGGATTTAAAAAACCAATTAATATTGATGGATTTAGGAGCAGAGTATCAGGGGTATACAGCAGATGTTACCCGAACCATTCCTGTTTCTGGAACATTCACTCCTGAACAAAAAGCGCTTTATCAAATTGTGTATGATGCGCAAACTGCTGGGATCAATGCCTCAGTAAACGGTGCAAGTTTTAGAGCAATTTCTGAAGCTACTAATGCGGTTGTTCAAGAAGGACTTTTAGCATTAGGATTAATTGAAAAGCCTGAAGAATTTAGACGTTACTTACCCCACGGGATTGCTCATCATATAGGATTAGATGTTCATGACCCTGGCTTGTATGAAACTTTGTTACCCAATATGGTAATTACAGTAGAACCGGGAATCTATGTTCCAGAGGGCAGTCCTTGTGATCCCAAATGGTGGAATATTGGGATACGAATTGAAGACGATATTTTAATCACTGAGGAGGGATCTGTGAACTTATCAAATGATGCTCCGAGAAGTTGGGAAGAAATAGAAAAAGTAATGCGTGAAAAAAGTGCGCTAGATAATTTTGTTTTACCCGAATTGTCAATTGACTAACGCTTTAGTAAAAATGATTTTAGTTCATCGTAACGCGAGATAGGGATACTGGTTTTCTCTCTGTCTAATATGCTCTCCAGACGTTTAGGAATTTCAACAGTTGTTTTAAGGGTAGCTTCTACTGTATCTACAAACTTGATTGGATGCGCTGTTTCCAGGAATAATCCCTGGTAGTCATCTGTGGTATTTTTAAGAAAATCTCTCAACCCTAAATACCCAACTGCACCATGAGGATCTGCAATATATCCAGAAACTTCATGAATTTCTTTTATTGCTTTTTTAGTTTCTGTATCCGTATAGTGATAGCCTTTAAGAATCTTTTTCAATTTAAAAAAATCATTATTAAACAACTTTTGTATCCGGATAAAATTACTTGGGTCTCCCACATCCATTGCATTCGATAAGGTAGCTTTTGATTTTTTTGGAGTGTAGGTACCCGAATTTAAGTAGTCAGGTACTGTATCGTTAATATTAGTGCTAGCAATAAATTGATCAATGGGAAGTCCCATTTTTTTTGCTACCAAACCAGCACATAAATTACCAAAGTTTCCACTAGGAACAGAAACCACAAGTTTTTTTTCTGGATGAAGTCGATTTTTATAAGCAATAAAATAATAGAACATCTGAGAAAGCCAGCGTGCAATATTAATAGAATTAGCAGATGTTAAAGCAACATTTTGTATCAGATCATTATCAATAAAAGCACTTTTGACCATATCTTGACAATCGTCAAATACTCCATCTACTTCTATTGCTTTAATGTTTTCTCCTAAAGTGGTTAGCTGTTTTTCTTGAATTTGGCTTACTTTTCCTTTAGGGTATAAAATGACAACATTTATTCCATCAACTTTATAGAAACCATCCGCAACTGCTCCTCCTGTGTCACCAGAAGTTGCTACAAGTATGGTTAGTTTTTCCTTTTTTTCGACTTCATTAGCATAAGCAAGGCATCTGGCCATAAACCGTGCACCTACGTCTTTAAAAGCTAAAGTAGGTCCTTGAAACAACTCTAATGTTGCGATACTATCTGTGATTGGTACAATTGGAAAATCAAAGCTTAGGGTTTCTTCAATAATCTTATTTAATCGAGAGTCTGGGATATCGCCTCCCACAAACTGATGTATTACTTGAAAGGCAATCTCATGATCTGAAAGATTATGGATGTTTTTAAAAAAGGTATTCGGTAATTTTTTAATATCACTGGGAAAGTAGAGCCCCCTATCTGGAGCTAATCCTTTTCGTACAGCATATAAAAAAGAAACATCTTGTGAGTTATAATTTAAACTGTAATATTTCATAGTTTACTACACTATTTTAATGCCTTCATTATTAATTTTAGAAAGATGAACCTCATATTCTAGTTCTAAATCATCGAATTGTTTTTTCATTGCTTCACCAACTTGTATTGCAATATCCATGCCTTTTGATAAAGCATAGATAGAGGGGCCTGAACCCGAGATACCACTACCCAAAGCTCCCGCTTGCAATGCTGAAGCTTTAACTTTATAAAACTGAGGAATAAGCATTGCTCTGTAGGGTTCAATGACTTTATCTTTCATACTTCTTGAAAGAAGACCGTAGTCATTTGTATAAAGCGCACTAACAAAAGCACCGAGATTTCCCCATTGCTGAATGGCTTTGTCTAGTGGTACAGTATTTTTAAGGATAGCTCTGGAATGTATTGTTTTTAATTCAATTTTAGGATGAATTACTGTTGCTACCAAATCAGGCGGACTTGGGAGTTTAATAATATCTAAGGATTGGTTACTTCTAACAAGAGTAAACCCACCTAGGAGTACTGGAGCTAAGTTGTCTGCATGAGCGGCTCCACTGGCTAGTGCCTCTCCCGCCATTGCAAATTGAACCAATTCATTTCTACTGAAGGGCTTTCCCAAAAGTTCGTTTATTGCAAAAACTGCACCTGCTGCACTGGCAGCGCTACTACCGATTCCACTTCCTGGTTTAATTCTTTTATCGATATCTATTTGAAAACCAAATGAACTTGGGTGTGCTTCCAATAATGCCATAGCCGCAACACTTGCAACATTTTTTAAAGGATCTTTTGGTAAACCTTGTCCCTTAATTGATCCAATTGTAATTCCTGGTTTATCGGTTTTAGTTACCTTCATCAGGTCTCCCACAGGTTCCAAACAAAAGCCCAGAACATCAAATCCACATGAGATATTGGCAACACTACCAGGGCAAAATACTTCTATTTGATCCATTGATTAACGTTTTCCGATTCGTATGATATCACCAAAAATTCCTGCTGCAGTAACTTCAGCACCCGCACCTGCTCCTTTGATAATTAGGGGTTGTTCTTTGTAGCGGTTTGTATAAAATAATATGATGTTATCACTTCCTTCTAAATTGTAAAAATCATGTGTTGAATCAATTTCTTGAAGACCAACACTAGCCTTTCCGTTTTCAAGTTGAGCTACATATTTTAAACGTGCTCCTTTGCTATTCGCATTTGCGAGTAAGGTTTGAAAATGAGACTCGTTTTTTTCTATCATTTGATAGAAGGCATCATTGGAATCTGTATTTAACACTTCTTCAGGTAAGAATGCTTTGTTTTCTACATCACTCAATTCAATTTCAAAACCACTTTCACGAGCCAAAATCAATATTTTTCTGGCGACATCAACCCCACTTAAATCAATTTTTGGATCTGGTTCTGTGTAGCCTTCTGTTTGAGCACTTTTAACAATATCCTTGAAAGAAGTTTCTGGAGTAAACTTATTGAAAACAAAGTTTAAACTTCCTGAAAGTATGGCTTGTATTTTAATGATTTCGTCTCCTGAGGCAATCAAGTTATTTAAGGTGTCAATGACAGGAAGTCCAGCACCAACATTGGTTTCGAATAGGAAGGGAGTTCCAAATCGACGCGATGTTTTTTTGAGATCAGTATAATTGTTTAAAGTACTTGCACACGCAATTTTATTGCAAGTAACTACGCCAATATTATGTGCTAAATAACGACCGTATTCATTGGCAATATTTTCGTTTGCGGTATTGTCAACAAAAATGCTATTTCGTAAGTTTAATTTTTTAATATGCTCAAAAAAGAGTTCACGATTAGCTTTTATGGAACTACTGTCAAGTTGTTCTTTCCATTTATTCAAGTCAATATGTCCATCATTGAGAAGCATTTGTCTTGAATTAGAAAGTACAATAACTCTAATTTTAAGGCGCAAATGTTTTAATAAATAAGCTTGTTGATTATGGATTTGTTCAATAAGTTTTCCTCCTACATTTCCAACACCGGTGATAAACAAATTTAATTCTTTTGATTGTTCCTCAAAAAAGCTTTCATGTACTGTATTTAGTGCTTTTTGCGTATTATTTTCATCAATAATAATAGAGATGTTTCTTTCAGAAGCTCCTTGGGCAATAGCTCTTATATTTATGTTGTTAGCTCCTAAGCTGCTAAATAGTTTTCCACTAATTCCTTGGTGATCTTTCATTCGATCTCCCACCACGGCTATGTTGGCCATGTTGTATTCAATAATAGCAGGAGCAACTTTGTTCAGAGAAATTTCAAAAGCAAAGTGTTCATCAATAACATTCTTGGCGACAGCTGCATCTTCAGATCTGACTCCCAAACAAATAGAATGTTCAGAGGAGGCTTGGGTAATCATGATAATATTGATTTTATTAGATGAAAGACATTCAAACAAGCGTTTTGAAAATCCTGGAATACCAATCATTCCACTTCCTTCTAAACTTACTAGGGCTACGTCTTCAATATGACTTACACCTTTTACAACTGTTCCATTACCTCCTTCTAAAGTTCCTATAGAATCAATCATTGTTCCTTCTGCTTCCTTATCAAAAGTGTTTTTAATTAGAATGGGAATCTCTTTTTCAATGATGGGTTGAAGGGTAGGGGGATAGATCACTTTAGCACCAAAATGTGATAATTCCATTGCCTCGTGGTAGGATAACTTAGGAATGGCTTGGGCTTGAGAAACAAGTTTTGGATGTGCAGTAAACATGCCACTTACATCTGTCCAGATTTCTAAAACGGAAGCTTCACTGTAGTTGGCAAGTAAAGCGGCGGAGTAGTCAGAGCCTCCTCTTCCTAGGGTAGTAATATCTCCATTTTCATCACTGGCAATAAATCCAGGCACTAAAGTAACCTTTGCAGAAAGTGAAGCAATAAAGTCTTGAGTGTTTTTGGCACTTTTATTGTGATCTACAATTTCTCTATCATTCACTTTATGTGTGAAAATGAGAGCTTTGGCATCTTTTAAAGTTACATCGATTTCATGGTTTTTAAAGAGCTCATGAATAATAGTGCTTGATAAAACCTCCCCATAACTTGAAATCTTTGCAAGACTTTTAGGAGTTAATTCTTTTAAAGTGTGGAGGGATTCAAGTACTCCTTCCAGTTCATTTATTTGAGATTTTAAAAAACTGATACTACCACTTTGTTGGGTTACTGGGATAGTACTCAATATAATTTCTAAGTGACGTTTTTCAACGGTTTGAATATGTTTTATGAAATTAGCTTCACCTCTACTTGCGGTTAAAGCCATTTCTACTAGAAGATTGGTTATCCCCCCCAATGCAGATACAACCACTATCTGTTTTTCACTGGTTGATCTTTTTACAATATCAACAACAAACTTTAAACTTTCTGAATTTGCAACAGAAGTACCTCCAAATTTTAAAACCTTCATAATGATCTATATCAATTCCCTTAAAATAAGGCCTTGGTTTACACAATTAAACTAAGCGCAAAAATAGTATAAAAGCATTGGCTTTATTCTAAATAATAGATAAAAATCAAGGGTTTTTTAATGTACTTTTCAAGGATATGTAAATGTTAGCTCTCTTTTATGAAGAACTCTCGATTTGTTGATTAACATCAAGCTGCAAAGCATCTTCTTTTTTGTTTTTATCAATACTTACGAGATCACCTTCTTTTATAGTGTTTCCAACAACATGTTCAGCTACTAAATCTTCAATATGCTTTTGGATTGCTCTATTAAGAGGACGAGCTCCATATTTACTATCAAACCCTTTTTCAGCAATAAAATCTTTTGCTGCATCAGATACGTTTAATTTGTATCCTATCTTTTCAACTCGGGTGATGAATTTTTTCAATTCTATATCAACAATTATACGAATATCTTGCTTTTCTAGGGCATTAAATATCACTATATCATCAATACGATTTAGGAATTCAGGAGAAAAAGTTTTCTTTAATTCTTTCTCAATAACCCCTTTTTCTATGTCAGAAGTTTGAGCTTTTTGAGAAGCGGTTTCAAATCCAAGTCCTGTTCCAAAATCTTTTACCTGTCGTGCTCCAATGTTAGAGGTCATGATGATGATAGTATTCTGGAAATTGACTTTTCTTCCTAGGCTGTCACTTAAAAAACCATCATCTAATACCTGTAAAAGCATGTTGAAGATGTCAGGATGTGCTTTTTCAACTTCATCCAAAAGAATTACGGAATAAGGACGTCTTCTCACTTTTTCACTTAATTGACCCCCTTCTTCATAACCAACATAACCCGGAGGTGCACCAATTAATCTAGAAATAGCGAATTTTTCCATGTATTCACTCATATCTATTCTGATAAGATTTTCCTCAGAATCGAAGATTTCAGAAGCTAATATTTTGGCTAATTGGGTTTTACCAACTCCAGTTTGCCCTAAGAAAATAAAAGATCCAATGGGCTTGTCGGGTGCTTTCAAGCCAGCACGGTTTCTTTGTATTGCTTTTACTACTTTTTCAACAGCATCTTTTTGCCCAATTAGTTTTTCACCAATTGAAGCTGAGAGCTTAGAAAGTTTTGTTTTTTCAGAGTTTACAATTTTGTTTACAGGAATGTTGGTCATCATCGAAACAACATCTGCGATGTTGTTTTCATTTACTTTAACACGATTCAACTTGGAATCCTCTTGCCATCTTTCTTGAGCTTCTATCAATAAACGCTCAAAACGCTTTTCATCATCTCGTAATTTAGCAGCCTCTTCATATTTTTGTTTTTTGACTACCGTATTTTTTGATTCTCTAACTTCATCAAGTTGTTTTTCTAAATCAATAATTTCTTGAGGAACACTCATGTTGTTTATGTGAACTCGTGACCCAGCTTCATCTAATGCATCTATCGCTTTGTCCGGAAGAAAACGATCAGACATATAGCGATCAGTAAGATCAACACAAGCTTTTAAAGCTTCATCCGTATAGTTTACATTATGATGATTTTCATATCGATCTTTAATATTTTGAAGTATTTCGAGTGTTTCCTCTGGGGTAGTTTGCTCAATTAATACTTTTTGGAAACGACGTTCCAGCGCTCCATCTTTTTCTATATGTTGCCTGTATTCGTCTAGTGTAGTTGCACCAATACATTGAATTTCTCCACGTGCAAGGGCCGGTTTAAACATGTTTGAAGCATCTAGGCTTCCAGTAGCTCCTCCAGCTCCTACAATGGTGTGAATTTCGTCAATAAAAAGAATGATATCATCATTTTTTTCCAGCTCATTCATTACCGCTTTCATGCGTTCTTCAAATTGTCCTCTGTATTTAGTACCCGCCACTAGGCTGGCTAAATCTAAAGTGACAACACGTTTGTTATACAAGACACGTGAAACTCTTTTCTGAATGATACGAAGGGCTAAACCTTCTGCAATAGCTGATTTCCCAACCCCAGGCTCGCCTATAAGTAAAGGGTTGTTTTTCTTTCTTCGGCTTAGAATTTGAGATACTCTTTCAATTTCTTTTTCACGCCCAACAACGGGGTCTAATTTTTCTTGTTCAGCCAAAAGGGTAACATCTCGTCCAAAGTTATCTAAAACGGGTGTTTTAGTTTTTTTGTTTGTTTTGGATTCGGAAGTAGGGATAAATGGGTTTTCCTTTTCATCTCCATCACTTTTCTCTTCAGGAAAAGAGGAAGAAGCGGAAAGATCTTCATAACTGTCAGCATCATTTGCCAACATAAGTTTGAATTGTTCTTTGACTAAATCATAATCAACATCAAGTTTTGTCAACAATTTAGTTGTAGGATCATTTTCATTTCTCAAGATGCACAAGAGTAGATGAACGGTATTAATTAATTCACTTTGAAAAAGCTTTGCTTCTAAAAAAGTGGTTTTGAGTGCACGTTCTGCTTGTCGTGTTAAATGAAGATTTTTTTTATCATTCATCAATTGAGAGTCGTCAAGTGTCGCAGGGCTTAAAATCTCAACTTTTCTTCTTAACTCTTCTAAGTTTACTTCAATGGAATTGAGTATTGCGATGGCTTTTCCTCCACCGTCTCTTAATATGCCTAACATTAGGTGTTCTGTTCCAATAAAACTGTGCCCTAATCGAAGTGCTTCTTCTTTACTATATGCAATTACATCCTTAACTCTTGGTGAGAAATTATCGTCCATATGCCTTATTTTTTTTAATCTACTTCAAAAAGTAGACCAATTATTATTGCTTAATGCTAATAGACAAAAAAATAATCATATTTCAAAAGCAGGAGCCTTATTATTTATAACAAAATAAGATCTACTTTATGTTGATAATTTTACAAATTATGAGATTAAAATATAGGATATGTTGTTTAGTGTTTCCTTATTTTAGCGATTATATAAATAAGTCATATGAACGAAGGAGATAAGCTCATTCCAATCAACATTGAAGATGAAATGAAATCAGCTTACATTGATTATTCAATGTCTGTCATAGTGTCACGTGCACTGCCTGATGTAAGAGATGGTTTAAAGCCAGTTCATCGACGTGTTTTATTTGGTATGCACGAATTAGGAATTCGAGCAAATACCGCACACAAAAAATCAGCACGTATTGTAGGAGAAGTATTAGGAAAGTATCACCCCCATGGCGATAGTTCTGTTTATGATACCATGGTAAGAATGGCTCAAGAGTGGAGTCTTCGTTATCTCTTGGTAGATGGTCAAGGAAACTTTGGTTCGGTTGATGGAGATAGTCCAGCAGCAATGCGATATACCGAAGCTAGAATGCAAAAGATTTCGGAAGATTTAATGGCCGATATTGACAAAGAGACTGTTGATCTTCAACTAAATTTTGATGACACACTTAAAGAACCTACTGTTTTACCAACGCGTGTTCCTACATTATTAGTCAATGGAGCATCTGGTATTGCTGTAGGTATGGCAACGAATATGCCTCCCCATAACTTAACGGAGGTGGTCGATGGTACGATACAGTACATTGAAAACACTGAAATAACGATTGAGGAGTTAATCCAAACAATCAAGGCTCCTGATTTTCCAACAGGAGGTACTATTTACGGTTATGAAGGGGTTCGTGAAGCCTTTTTAACGGGTAGAGGACGGATTGTCATGCGTGCCAAAGCCAATATTGAGGAAGTCAATGGAAGGGAATGCATAATTGTTTCTGAAATACCTTATCAGGTGAATAAGGCTGAAATGATTCGCAAGACCGCAGAGATGGTAAATGACAAAAAGTTAGAGGGAATTAGTAGTATACGAGATGAGTCTGACAGAAACGGAATGCGAATTGTGTACATTCTAAAGCGTGACGCTGTTCCTAATATTGTACTTAATAAATTATACAAATACACTCAACTTCAATCTTCATTCAGCGTTAATAATATTGCTCTAGTAAATGGAAGACCACAAATGCTGAATCTCAAAGAGATGATCCATTATTTTGTGGAACACCGCCATGATGTGGTTGTAAGACGTACCAAGTTTGAATTAAAGAAAGCAGAAGACAGAGCCCATATATTAGAAGGTCTCATTATTGCTTCAGACAATATAGATGAAGTTATCAAAATCATTAGAGCCTCTCAAAGCGCAGATGTTGCTAGAGAAAGTCTAATCAAGAGTTTTAAATTATCTGAAATTCAAGCCAAAGCTATTGTAGAGATGCGTTTGCGTCAACTGACAGGACTTGAGCAAAACAAGCTTAGAACAGAGTACAATGATTTATTAAAAACCATTGCAGATCTTAAAGATATTCTTGATAAAAAAGATCGAAGAATGGATATCATTAAGGAAGAGCTTGTTGAGATTAAGAATAAATATGGCGATGAGCGACGTTCAAATATTGAATATGCTGGCGGAGATTTTAGTATGGAAGATATGATTCCAGATGACCAAGTTGTTATTACAATTTCTCACGCAGGATACATCAAAAGAACTCCTCTTAATGAATATAAAACTCAAAATAGAGGAGGGGTAGGGCAAAAAGCATCTACAACTCGTGATGAAGATTTCCTTCAGGATTTGTTTGTTGGAACAAACCATCAATATATGTTGTTTTTTACCCAGAAAGGAAAATGTTTCTGGATGCGTGTATATGAAATCCCCGAGGGATCAAAGACAGCAAAAGGAAGAGCGATTCAAAACCTGATTAATATCGAACAAGACGATAAGGTTCAAGCCTTTATATGTACCCAAGATCTAAAAGATGAGGAATACATTAACAATCATTATGTTATTATGGCGACCAAGAAAGGTCAGGTCAAGAAGACTTCCTTAGAACAGTATTCTAGACCACGAGCCAATGGAATTAATGCGATTAGTATTAAGGAAGACGATGAACTTTTAGAAGCTAAATTAACTAACGGAAACAGTCATGTTATGCTGGCGGTTAAATCTGGAAAAGCGATTCGTTTTGAGGAAAGTAAAACCCGACCAATGGGTAGAGGCGCTTCTGGGGTGAGAGGAATTACATTAACCGATGCCCAAGATGAAGTAGTTGGGATGGTTGCTGTAAATGATATGGATGCGAATATCCTTGTTGTTTCTGAGAATGGTTACGGAAAACGCTCCAGTCTTGATGACTACCGAATTACAAATAGAGGGGGTAAGGGAGTAAAAACGATTTCCATTACAGATAAAACAGGAAAATTAGTTTCTATCAAAACAGTTACTGATTCAGACGACCTAATGATTATCAATAAATCAGGGATTGCAATACGGATGGAAATTACATCTCTCCGAGTTATGGGTAGAGCGACCCAAGGGGTTAAATTGATCAACTTGAAAGGAGATGATACTATTGCAGCTGTAGCCAAAGTAATGAATGATGATGCTCCAATAGAAGATGTTATTGATGTGGACGTTAACGATGGCACTATTATTGAATAAATACAACCAAACAATTATAAATTAACAATGAAAAACAAATTATTCTTACTTTTTATCTTAACCATGACGTTCTCTTTTGGACAAAAAAAAGAGGTTAAAAAGGCGATCAAATTATTTAACTCTGGAGATGTTACTGGAGCAGTAAATATTTTGGAAACTAATGCTGCATTATTTGAACAAGCAGAAGCCAAGGTGTTAAATCAAAAAACATTTTTGGAGGCACAGATTGAACAAGCAAATAAAAACTTTGAAGCTTCTTATGAAAAATATACTGCTTTCAAAGCCGCTGGAGCTGTAAATTCTGATTACGACGCAAAAGTACAATCCTTAACCTCAGATATTGTAAATAGCGCTATTGAGGATAATGCTGAAAAGCGTTTTGTAGATGCAGCCAGTAAATTGTATTTAGCGTATACAATTAACCCAGAAACGAATCAAGATTATTTGTATTACGCTGCTTCAAGTTCAGTAAATGGAGCTGATTTTGAGGGTTCATTGAAGTATTATAATGAACTGAAAGAGATTCGTTACGAAGGAATTACAACACGTTATTTGGCAAAATCAACTGAAACAGGAGAAGAAATAGAATTTTCAGAAACGGAATATAATCTTTATAAAAAGACCAAAGAATATAGCGATTTCAAGGTAGAAACCTCTGAATCTAAATTTCCTGAGATTGTTAAAAATATTGCTTTAATTTATGCCCAGCTAGGAGATAATGAAAAAGCAATGGGGGCAGTTAAAGAAGCAAGAAAGGAAAATCCTAAGGATTTGAATTTGATTTTAACTGAAGCTAATCTCTACATTCAGCTAGAGGAAAATGATCGTTTTGAAGAATTGATGAAAGAGGCTATTACCCAAGATCCAAATAATGGATCTTTATATTTCAACTTAGGTGTGGTAAATGCTCAACGCGGAAATGCTGTAGAAGCTAGAAAATACTATGAGAAATCAATTGAGCTAAACCCAAATTCAGAATCTAGTTATTTGAATCTTGTTTCTTTAATTTTAGATGGAGAGGCAAAAATTGTGGATGAAATGAATTCTTTAGGAAATTCAAGAGCAGATAACGCTCGTTATGACATACTTAAAACCTCTCGAGAGGAGATTTATAAGGAGTGTGTTCCTATCCTGGAAAAGCTTATTAAGGTAAGTCAAAATGAGGAGGCAATCAATACGTTGATGAATATATACGGAACACTAGGAGATAACGAAGGTTTCATGAAAATGAAAGGACTTCTTAAATAATAATAATAAGCATTTTAATTAACTAAAAAGCCTTCATTTAATGAAGGTTTTTTTTTATATTATTTTTTTGATAATCCTCAGTTTATGAGAATGCTGTTGGGTATCGATATTGTATATACCTGTCTGATCAATGCGGTCTATACGAACTTTACCATGGGCATGAAGGATATAATTGTTTTCAAGTAAAAGCCCCACATGAATTATTGCACCTTCCTCATTATCAAAAAAGGCAAGGTCACCGGGTTCACTTTCATCAATAAAGCTCAAAGTTGAACCAAGTAAAGCTTGTTGAGAGGCATCTCTAGGAATCTGATGTCCGTTGATTCTGTATATCATTTGAGTAAGTCCAGAACAATCGATACCCATTGGGGTTTTTCCACCCCATAAATAGGGAGCGTTTAGATATAAAGAAGCAATTTCAAGAAGTTTAGCTTTTTTGTTTTTGCCCTTGAAGCTGGGACCAGAATACGAATGTTGTAATAATGTTATTGCACTAATATTACTTCCAATCACTAAAGTAGTGAGCTTGTTGTCCGTGGTTTCAATATAATCAATAAGCTGTGTGCTATAGGCTGCCTGATGGATTCCTATATCTTCTGCTTCTTTTAACGAAATTAATTGAGCTTGTTTATGGTCAATCCAACCTGAATAATCATCCAATAATGTAGTGATGTGAAGCCATTCTTTTTTAGTCCCAATGATTTTAAAACAATCTCCATATAAAAGCTGTGATACCATCTCACTTCTGTGATTACTTTCTTTGCGCATCGGAACGATACTTAAATGACAGATTCCGTATTTCAAATTATATTTTTATACAATTGCTTAAATTCACTCACAAAAATAACGAATTCTATCCCTAGTGCCTCGAACTGTTTCGAAAATAGCTAACAAAACAATTAGTTTGTGTAGTTTTGATAACAAATATTGATTTTGAAATCCTTCTGGAATTACATTGTGGCTCAACAAAAAATAATTTACAAGTCTGTACTTATACTTGTTAGCTCTTTAATTATTCTCAACCTTTTTCCAATAGGGGGACAGTTTAAATATGAATTCCAAAAGGGTAGAGCATGGCAATACCCCAGTTATTATGCTCCATTTGATTTTTCCATTTTAAAATCAGAAGCTGAAGTAAAAGTAGATCAAGAGGCTGCTTTGAATACTTTGAAACCTTATTTGAGAAGTGACCTTAAGATAAAGGAAGAAGTGCTTTCACGATATCAAGATGACTTTACACGATTTTTTCCTATTCTCGAAAACCCAATGGTATTTGATAGTGTTTATCAGTTTGGAGAAAAAATATTAAATAAAATTTATGAATATGGGGTGCTCCCACCAAATTATAAACATCAGGCTAATGAGGAAATATTACTCATACAAGAAAATATAGAGTACCCTCTTTCAATTGAACAGCTTTTTAAATCAGATATTCTTTTTGAACGTTTAACTCAGTGGTTTGAGGGATCCAATTATGAAGACTATTTTGATGTATTTAATGATTTGTTCTTTGAACTTATTACTCCTAATGTTTCATTAGATACCGTTTTTTATCAAGATGCAGTAAATGAAGCCCTCCAAAACATTTCTCTCTCCAGGGGTGTAGTTTCCTCTGGGGAATTAATAATTGCGGAAGGAGAGGTAGTAGATGAAAGTCATTTTGAAGCATTAACCTCTTTACGAAGAGAGTTTTCTATGCTAGAAAGCGATGATGTAAGTTCAGTTTGGATTTTGATAGGGTATTCCATTCTTATTTTCTTGACCTTTTCATTACTATTATTGTTTTTACACAAGTATCGTTTAGCTATATATGAAAACAATCGAAAACTAACCTTTATTTTTTTCAATATTGTATTTGTTATTTTGGTCACTACCATTTTAATGGGATACAATACCGTCCTTATTTTTGCTGCACCTTTGTGTATTTTGCCTCTTATTATCAAAACTTTTTTTGATGCTCGTTTGGGACTTTTTGCTCATTTGCTTACTATACTATTGATTGGGTTTATTGTACCCAATAGCTTTGAGTTTGTGTTTCTTCAAATTGTTGCTGGGATTGTAACCATTCAATCCATTGATCAATTATACCACCGTGCAAATTTATTCATTTCTGTAGGTCAAATCGTACTAGTATATTTGATTGCCTACATCGCATTTACCATAATTCAAGAGGGAACTTTCTTGAAAATTGATTTGCTTACCATTGGTTTATTTATACTAAATGGACTTTTAATGCTTTTTGTACAACCCTTGATTTATATTTATGAAAAGTTATTTGGTTTGATATCAGATGTTTCATTATTAGAGCTTTCAGACACAAACTCTAAGTTGTTAAAAGAACTTTCTGATCAAGCTCCAGGGACCTTTCATCACTCTTTACAAGTAGCTAATCTTGCAGAGGCTGCTGCCAACGAAATAGGAGCAAATACTTTATTAGTTCGTGTGGGGGCGCTTTACCACGACATTGGAAAGCTTAAGCAGCCAAAATATTTTTCAGAAAATCAGATTGCATCAGAATCTCCTCATAGTGCTCTTACTCCCAAGCAAAGTGCTCAAATTATTATTAATCATGTTTTGGATGGTATCGCTATTGCTCGAAAAAATAAATTACCCGATCGTGTAATCGATTTTATAAGAACCCATCATGGTGATTCTTCGGTCTATTATTTTTATAAAAAACAATTGGAGTTGGATCCAGACAATACTCACATTGAGGATTTTCAATACCCAGGTCCAAGACCTTTTTCAAAAGAAAATGCAATTTTAATGATGGCAGATGCTGTAGAAGCCGCCTCTAAAAGTTTGAAATCCCCTGATATAGAACAATTAAAACATTTTATTGAAAAGATTGTAACTAGCAAAATGAATGCGCTTCAATTCAATAATTCTAATATTACATTATCAGAAATAGAGACCGTTAAAAAGGTGCTTTTACGAAAATTGATTAATGTCTATCAACTCCGAATAGAATATCCAGAATAATTTTTAAAAAAGATTGTTTTCTTATACTGGAACACTTACTTTTATCCTCCATTTATCAGGAGAGGTGCCAGAGTGGTAATGGAGCAGATTGCTAATCTGTCGACGGGCAACCGTCGCCAGGGTTCGAATCCCTGTCTCTCCGCTTTAACAATCCCTATTACATTTGAAATCAATGTTTTAGGGATTTTTTATTTTCTTATTGTACGGTATTTGTACGGCTACTCTATTTTAAAAGCTAAAAGTTTCTATACATTTTTAATCAAAACACAGGGGCATGGGTTTTAGAAAATAGTTTTTCTATAGAAACAGGGGGGTGTAATTTGATATGTAATCCAATTTTATGTTTAACTTATATTATATTTGTACTAAATTCATCCTATATTATATGAGTATTTATAACCGTCATTTCAATTTAGGAATTTTTTTACTGTTCCTTAATTCAATGTATGGTCAAGTTGGTATTGGAACTAATTCTCCTGATTCAAGTGCCGCGCTTGAAATAACTTCACCTACCAATAACAAAGGGGTTCTATTACCTAGATTAACCCAAACCCAAAGGTTAGGAATTAGTAGTCCTGCTAGTGGACTTTTGGTATATCAAACCAATGGCACCAATGGATTATATTATTATGACGGTTCTAACTGGCTCCGTTTTGGTGAGGTGCAAACCGTTAATGGTGTAAGTCCTACGGTTGCCAATGGAAACGTAGCTGTAACCTTTTTAAGTACTCAAACAGGAACGCAAAGCAACAGAACAAGTACCGTTTCTCCAGCAGATGGTCTTGTTCATATTGTGACTGGAAACACCCCATCTAGCGAGGATGGGAAAGTATACATCTATTCTAGTGCTACTTCTTCTTGGAATGAAACAAGCGCATTCACAGATGATCAAGATATTTCGGGTTCAAGTTTTGATTTTGCTAGTGGTGATCTTGTCATTGGAATTACTGGAGGTGTTAGTGAAACGATTTCATTGGCTTCATTAACGGTCACGCCCACATTAGATCAAATAACAGATCAAGGTTCAACCACTACCAACGGTATTGACGTGGGAGGTCTTACAGTAAATTCATCTTATACTTTGCCTAGTGCTACAGCAGTAGCAGGTTCTTACTTGACGGTTTCAACAACAACCTCAGAATTAGTATTTACATTACCAACTTCGTCTGTTACACCGACCTTAGATGAAGTTACCGACGTGGGTTCAACCACTACCAACGGTATTGATGTGGGAAGTCTTACAGTAAACTCATCTTATACTTTACCAACAAGCACATCAGCTCCTGGATTTTATTTGACAGTTTCATCCACTAATTCAGAGTTAGTATTTTCTGTTCCACCCGTTCCAGATGGGATTGCTGATGGAGATATTATACATTGGAATCATCCAGCTGGAAATTGGGAGAGAACAAACGAATTCATAGTTCCGTTTTCTTCAGGATCTATTGTATCAAACAGAACTATAGAGCCCAAAACAGATTTAAATTTCGATTTAGGAAGTTCAACGAAAAGATTTACTAACATTTATGGAAGTACAATCAATTCGGGTGCTGCTTCTATTACCATTAATACAACAGCAACGGGTACTCCAACCATATCTCTACAGCAAAATGGTACTGAAAAGGCTGGAATAGGTTCTAATACATTCTTTGTAGGTGATTCAAGCGCTGGTTCCCATTATTTTTTTCCAGAAACAATTGCAACATCATCCAAACAGGCTTTGGTGACTGGTCAAAATTCAAATACACTGGTTTTCCTTGACTTTGCAAATCTTGAATCACAAAGCCTAGATGATGTGCTCTCCAATGGAGAAGAATCTAACAGAAATATCTTTGTTGCCAGTTTGACTGTATCACAAACAGCAAATTTTGCAACAGGTCCCGACGATGAAGATATTTACATTGGTGAATTAGGAGTTGATAATGATGATGTTTTTATTTCAGCCAGATTAAATACAGATTTAAAACTTGAAACGGATAGTACTTATGATCTCGGGGAGCTTGATAAAAACTTTGCCCGAATTTTTTCAAATCAAATTATATCAAATGGCCGATTAAGCATTACCGCAAGTAATACAACAGATGATGATATTGAGTTTATCCATAATGGCACGAACAAAGCAGGTATAAATTCGAGTACATTCTATATAGGAGATCGAGGTACTTCAACCTATTATGAATTTCCAAGAGAAAGACCTGTTTCCGTTTCCGATCAAGTTTTGACCTATTCTGCTGTATCTTCATTAACATGGTCATCATTATTAAATTTACCCGCAGGAAATCAAGAGGGAATGTCTTTGCGATGGAATAATTCAACATCTAATTGGGAAACTGCTTCATCTACCCTAATCTTTTCAGGTGGAGTTTCAGCAACAACGGTAACTGCAACAAATATTAATATTGGAACTCAAATAACCTTTTCAAGTAATGCGACAACGGTACCGCCATTAAATTTGGTTGCAAATAATTTGAATGATGGTATTGGAGCCCTGAGGATGGAAGGTTCTGAACCCGATATATATTTGAATCAAAATTCTGCAGGATTTAATACAGTGACTTTCGCAACAGCAGACGATCCTGTAAATGCTTTTGGAAAGAATAGTTCAGATGATTTTTACATTACAGTGAGAGATGGAGCGTCATGGAAAAACAACTCTTTTGTTATTAATAATTCATCGGGAGATCTTTCTCTAGGATACAAGTTGTCTGTTACAGGCTCTTCGACACTTAGTGAGTTAAAAGTAGGTTCCTTAGGAAATGATTATACCCTTCCAACTACACGTGGAACTGCAGGTGAAGTATTAACGGTATCAACAACCACAAATTTATTGAGTTTTGAAAGCACTTCTTTTGGCAAACATTATATGTTAGCAGAATTAACTACTCCAGATACTGACTTGAAAATTGGTGATGAAATACAAACTTTAAGCACTATTACTTCTAACGGGATCACTTTATCGGGTGGGAAGTCATTTGATTTAACTCAAGGAAAAGTGTATAAACTAACTGGATATGTTGAAGTAAGTGGTGATCAAGCAGTTTCAACATTTATTTGGAGAATAAACGGAATTGATATTGGTAAACAAGGAGTTTCTACTTCCACAAGTACTAATAGACAGGATAAGTTTATTTTACCGTCTGTAGCCTTTTATAGAGCAACCAGTTCTGCTTCAGTTGTATTACGATGTGTAACAGTAAATGCCAATTCTGGTAATGTTTCAACTGTTAATTCTGGCTCTTATATGATAATAGAGGAGCTTTAAATCGAAATGCAGAAATTTCTAAAGAAATATAGTTTTAAAATACTTTTATTGTGGGGATTAAATTCTCTTGCTCAGAACTCTGTAAGTACTGGGACTGCAGAAGGATTATTTATTAAAAGTGGGACTACTTTTTTTGTTGCTGATTTAGAATTGAATTCAACTTCCGACATTAATCTTTCTAATATTGAAATTAGTAAGCAAACGAACTCTGCAGCTGCAAATTCGATAAATAATATCACTAAGGTGTATGTAATGTCCAATGCACTTTCAAATTATAATGGAGTGATTAGAGTTCAATATTCTGTTGCAGAGCTAAATAGTCTTTCCCCTGCAGATCTTCAAATTTCGATTTACAATGCAATTCAATGGAATAATCAAGCAGGAAGTGCAGTAAATTTGTCTTCTAAAACTGTTGAGACAACTGTTTCTGGGAGTTTGGTTAAAGAGATTACCCTGACTACTGATAATATAATTGCACCAGTAACACCAACATCAACTCCAAGTAGAGGTAGCTCTTCACCTTTTGTAAATCGAGATCGAGATGGTGACGGCTATCCCAATAGTGTAGACGCTTTTCCCGATGATGCTACTGAGTGGAGTGATCTGGATAATGATGGTATAGGAGACAATAGTGATATGGATCTAGATGGCGACGGTTTTAGTAATCTTGTAGAGGTAACTTGCTTTACAGATCAATCCGATCCTTTTGATCTTCCAGGAGATTATGATGAGGATGGTATTCCTAACTGTTTTGATGAAGATGATGATAATGATTTGTATTTGGATGTAGATGAAATAAGTTGTGGTTCAAATCCTTTAGATCAAGAAGATAAACCACTTGATACCGATAATGATTTGATTCCCAACTGTATAGATCCAGATGATGACAATGATGGCTTTCTTGATGAAGATGATGTTTTTCCTTTGGATCTTAATGAATGGTTGGACACTGATTTAGATGGTGTAGGAAATAATAGTGATTTGGATGATGACAATGATTGCTACATGGATGTTACTGAAATTGAATCAAATACAGACCCATTAGATTCAATTAGTACCCCAATAGATTTTGATAATGACTGTATTCCAGACGCATTAGATTTAGATTATAACAATGATGGTTATCCTGATGATGAGGTATTGATAACTCAATTTGTATCAAATAACGGAGACGGTATAAATGATTTCTTTACAATAGTGAATATTGAACTATTCCCAAACAATACAGTTTCAATTTATTCAAGATCTGGTCAATTAGTTCATAAGGAAAAGGGATATCAAAATGATTGGTCTGGGATCTCAAAAGGAAAGTTATTATTGGAGGGAAGTTACTATTACATGATCGACATTGATAATGACAATATAATAGATTACAAGGGTTGGTTTTATCTTACCAGATAATTAAAAAAATCCCTCTAAAGTATAGTTTAGAGGGATTAATGTTGTAGTCCAGAGGGTTGAGATTTGATATGTAACTTAAATCTTTCTAACTTTATGGTATTAATAACTATAAATCAATTAAAAAGAAACAAGTAAAGTGTGCAGATTTAGGAAACGATTGTAATTTTATTGCAAAAGGATCAGTTGAGGAAGTGATGACTCAAGTTGCAGATCATGCTACTGGTGTTCACAAAATGACAATAACAGATGATGTTGTTGCAGCAGTAAAAGGTTTAATGACTTATGTGTAGTTATTGTAATCTATAAATAAAATAGCCCTCCCAAGTTGAGGGTTTTTCTTTTACGCCAATGGATATAATTCAAATTCTTCTAATCCATTGCTTACAGGACTTTTTTTTTCAGGAATATGAATCAAAATATTGACAATAAATGAATGTCGATTAGTACTTTCTGTAAAAATGACTTTTGGATGTATCGAAGTTAAAAAAACTGCTGATTTAGAGCCTAATGTAGAAATTGTAATGAATAAGTCACTGCAAAGATTTTTTGTATGGAATCAGGGCAATG
>Ga0115572_10000626_pt1 | contig 29543 bp, 28 predicted proteins | sample COGITO_mtgs_1206_FD_88681 | JGI IMG/M metagenome (GOLD analysis project Ga0115572, IMG submission 88681) | Pelagic marine microbial communities from North Sea - COGITO_mtgs_120607 | ecosystem: Environmental > Aquatic > Marine > Epipelagic | place: Germany:Helgoland, sampling site Kabeltonne... | reverse complement strand
TTGAACTTATATTATAACAAAAAACACACAATAAAGCAATACGAATTTGAAAGGTTTAGGTTTTTTGGTTTCTTTAAGTGGTTAATAAAGTATAATAAATATGTAGTATTTAATTTAATAAAAGGTATATATTTATGAACTTTCCGAAAAGTAGAACAGAGATAATGGATCATGTCGCCGTCACGGCTAGTGATAATAGTTTGTCTAATAAAGAAAAAGAGCCGCTGGTCAGATTGGCCCTGATGCACTGGAATCACGTTGAAGATAAGTCGCTTCCTGATGTGGAGTTTGAAGGTTTTGATTTAAACTGGACATCGCCCGCCAATCAGCTGGATTTGGATGGCTTGATGGTTGGTGCGTCCGATTATATTGATGATCGACAAGAAGTCCTGCATCAAGAGCTAAAAGAGGTCTTGACCAAATTAGCTGACCTTTACGAGTCCCAATTCCCGGATAGTGTTGGCTACGAAAAAACAGGATTGGATTTGAATGCGTTGCAAAATGAGAAAAAAGCCATCGTTGAGTCACTTAAAGGATTTGGTTATCAAATCATCGACCGCAAGGTCACCCTTAGCCTTGACCATTATGGCGATAAGTCCGCGCTCGGTCTTAATAAAGAACTCGATCTGGCGATAAAAAGCGACTCTGATTTGGAAATTGCGGTGGATATTCGTCTATCGGAAGATCGCCAGTCCGACATATTAGAGATGTTTTTACCCGAGTCTCATTTGCCAGAGATGTTGTCGCGAGTGGAAACGTATCTCGGGGATGATAAGCAAGGCTTTGTGATCTCTGTTGATACGTACGAAGATGCATTGCCTTCAATGAAAGATATACATGACATTGTTCAGCGTCGCGATAATCAAAAGAGAATGGAGGCGCAAGAGCGCCGAAAAAATAACCCACCGCCAGAGGTTGATTTTTCAATGATGTCTTAGGACTATCTTGGCCTAAAGGTTTGGCGTTTTTGTTGCCTGATCTTTATACTTTCTATGGAGTTTTTGAACTCAATAAAAGTTTGCTTATGCCTTTTGGGGGTGAGCAGGAACCCAAAAAGATTGAATATGTATACGTGCCCGTGTTTAGTGTTGATTTCGCAAAGATCGTAGCGACTGCGTGTTGATGTTGGTTTACGGGCCGATAGGTCAATGACATCGGTTGCTTTTAATAGGTATCGTCGAAACTTAAATTTTCTGAAGCGTATGATGAGATAGTTGCCCGTTCTTTTATCGAAGATGGTTTGTGTTGGGAATCCGTAGGTACTTATCCATAAAAAAATCATTGCAGTGGGTATGTTCAGTATTGATGTCTCGTTATTTTTAGCAAAGGCGTTAATTTCTATACCTAATAAAAACAGTGCTGCACCTATAGCGATACCTGCTAAGGGCGTACAGGCGGAAATAAAGCGAATATGTGTTGGTTTATTTTCTAAAACAGTATTCATTGTAGTCCCTTGCTTTTTGTTGTTATCTAAATACTAACAAAAAGCAAGACAAGTGTCAATAAAAGGTTTTTCTGAGGACTTAATTGTTAATGAGTGGGCTAAAAAAAGCCCCCGATGTCGGGGGCGTAAGAAAGGTCTCTGTAGTGCGACTAAGAGAATTGCATTTAACCACATGGTCAAAAAACAATCAACATCAATAATTTGCGGAGACTTTTGACTTTGTAGTGTCCATATATCTGTCCAATCCGTTTTCATCGCCCTCTACTTCGTCAGATTTGAGTTTTATCGACTCTTTCGCTTGTAATTTATTTTTAATGTCCGATAGTTTTTCTTCACAATAATTAATGCTACTAACTACCCAAGGGTGATTTATTTTTTCTGACGATTCAGTCAATGTGGCTCGGGCAAAAGAGAAGCGCTCTTTTGCTGCAATTGTGTGCCCAAGTCCCAAGCTGTTTTCTCCCATCCTTATTGTTTGCGAAATTCTCACATAAAGATTCAAAAAATCGATTTTTTTGATTTGCTGTAGGATATCAGATTGCGTTAAAGCAGGGGCGTTTAGCTCGTCTTTTAAAAATGATCGGGCATCTTTAAGTGATGATGTAATTAGAAGTGCATCTTTTTCATTACTAACTTTAGGTAGTGAGTTACTTTCTTCTTCATTTGCGTACCGGGCGATTTGAGCGCGGATGTTGTTCTCGCTCTCAGAGAAGTTATGCTTTTCCGGATGGATGGTTTTTGCTTGATTGTAATATCTAGCGAGCCGGATATAAAGAATCATTAAGGCTTTTGGGGGAAAGGGAAATGAACTTACTGTTCGAATAACATCTTCGATCGCTCGAATACTCTTGATGGTCTTGTTGTATAAGGCCATTTTACGTTCTTTCTCTTTTCGACGACGTCGCTGTACAAAGTCCACCCATAAAAGGGCAACGACTAGCGTTGTAAACAGAAGTATAATAATAGGTAACATAATCTCGATGCTGTAAGTGATTTTCAATGCTGATAATATAATACTTTGTTTATAAAGTAAATTGCATTTTTAAATTTGCTCATCTCTTTTTTGATAATCTAGCATTGATGCGCAAGAGAATAAGGGAGTCTCGATACGAGATTGCATTATTATCATGGGAAAACTTTAAATACTTTACTATCTTTTGTCGCTTTTCGTCTTGTTGAGTAGGACAGCAAAGATCAGAGATGTTTAGCTTGTTGGCAAGAGTGCTTACTAGTGACAATAAGTCAGTTAGTTCGTCCTTTAGTGTTTTTAAGTCATGCGTGGTGCTTCCAACTTTTTTTGTTTCTGTTCCAAAAATAATAAACTTATTGCAAAGCTTGGCGACCTTTAGTGCGGAGAATCCTATTAAAGAAAACCCTGCCGAAAATGTGCAGTTAAGGCTGGCGTTTTGGTTTAATGAGATTTCATTTTTGCTAGGGTAAATGGGTACGCCGATATGGGGTAACATAGTTAATACTCCAAGCAGGTCGTTCACTTCCGACTTAAACTCATTAAGAGAGTCATCAGTAATCGATATGCCGCTAGAAAATGCCACATGGGCCACTTCAACAGCTTCTTCACTTAATTTCGTTAATAGATATTCTGATGGTGATAGCATGTTATTACCCCTTATGACTCTTCTTAATATATTCGGCAGCGCGAATAAACCACGCTCTTTTAGCGTCCTTACCCATTTCATCGAATGCCCAATCTTTGAGGGCTAGTGGTGTTAGTTTAGCAAGGAAGCTACTACGTTCCTCAAAAGGAATATCGACCACTTCAAATAGTAATTGAATGTCTTCACGAGAAAGTTTCTTTTTAACACTATCTTGATGTAGCGCTTCTCTAACGACCTCTTTCACCTCACAGCAAAAATGAGGGAACATGTCTGAGGCGCGTTCGAAAGATGCCTGAAAATCAGGAATATCTCGGGCGAGTTCAGGCTTATTCTCAAGATACTCTTTAATAGATACGTACATGGCATTGTATCGTAATTTACGGCGTTTATTATGGTTCATCTCGCCGAGCGTAAAGAAGTTGGAGCTGAAGCACTCTGACGTGGTGATGTAGTCATGCATATCCGACATGCTATTAAATCCTTGTCTATGTCGGTTCGGATCTAGTTTTACAAATCGGCAGATGTCATCAAAGTCTGAGGTTACTTTCAGCGTCGCCAAACACTCGGTCAGGCGAGTAGGGTGGTAAACCTGATAAAACAGTCCTTGCGCAGTAAGCTTAAAGCCTGCATGTCGACACATCATTCCAATAACCATACCTAAGGAGTTATATGAGTTGTAACGCAGTGCGCAGTCATACATCTCAGGTGGATGGTGCAAAAAGTCTACTTGCGTACCTTCGAACTCGATAAAAAAGTCTAAGTCGTCTTTTCCGCTAGACTCTCTGAATTGTTGAACGTTGTTTTTTGTCAGCAATCCACGGATCAGTAAATCTGCCATTGGTGATGCCTTTACCATGAAGTCGATATCACCAAAGCTTTCTTTATCTCGATAGTGTGGAGGGATGGCCATTGTGATGGCGCTAGAAATAGGAGAAAGTAACTCAAAAAGTCGTGCGACCTTTCTCTTATACTCAAGTGGTGTCATTCTCTCTGCACCAAACACATTTCCGCCCATAATTTACTCCAATACAATACTCTTAATGAAAATATAATATCACAGACAAATAAGGATGTAAATGAAAATTAACTATTATCTATCGCTAATTTTGCCAGTATTGTTTTTGAGCGGGCAGTTATATGAGGATGGTGCCACAACCCCATTGGATTGATAAAGGTAAAAAAGAAAAGTCGCTTGATCATGCTCATGCTGCGCTTGTCTTTAGTATTAATGTAACTGACGACTTCCTCCGTCGATGCCGTGACAATGTATAATGCACTGGCAATGTGACGCTCAGTGTTACTTGGGTCATCACAATGCTTTAGGGCGTAGTGAAACTCATCACCCGCCTCGCACTCTAAGTGGATGTCTTCCCGCAATTGACGTTTTAATGAATTGGAGGCAAAGGCGAGATAAATATGTGTAATGTCACTCAGATACGCATTGCGATCTCTACGTATAATGTGATCAAAGACCCCATCAATGGCAATGTCGTGGCAACCAACTTGGTGAATTAAATTACGGACATCATGAATCATCCGCTCACCGCCTCGTTGAATGGCGTAAGCAAAATACAGGTAGTAAGGCGAGACATGGCCTTTAGGCTCGTCATTTTCTTTAATGAGCATCAAACGATAGTCTTCGTGCTCAATAAGAACACTAAAGAGGGTAGTTGATACTTTAGGGGAGGCGCTCAGTCTCGCCAATAGCTCCTCATATTTATCATGATCGAGTGCGTCTTTGGCCGCTGACAGGGCGCTTAAAATATCCTTTGGGCTGAAGCTGCGAAAATCCAGATTTCTTAGCCACTCTTGTACGCTTTCCATCATCTACCCCACCAGCCCAATTAAGGCTGTATTGCCCGAGTTGTTTATTTTAGTTGATGTCATTAAGTCGTAGGGTGTATAGCCCGTTAGTTGCAATAGGATCTGGACATTTTCTTTCCCGTCCTTGCTTTTGTTGGCGCTATTGATAGCCTGTATAAGATCATCCTTTTCCATTGTTGCCAATTGCCATAATTTTTTGTATTTACTGTCTTTTTGCTTTGACTTCCGAACGCTCGACAATATTTTTGCGGCAGATGTATTATCATCGTAGCGGTAAAAGTAGTCCTTAATGGCGACTTTTTCTTCCTTTGTCATCGGTGAAGAGAAGATTGAAATCAATTGAATTAAGTCTTGAGCAGACTCTGCATTGATCAGGTAGTCGTTCGAGACCAGTTCAATTAACGTGCGTTGAGACATAGGTACGGCTTCAACCAGTCTTTTGCAATACAACCCGCCTTTCAGTCGGAACGCCTTGCCAAGATACAGTACGTGGCTTGAGATAGGGATGTAACGATCCGATCCTTCTGTCTCAGATAACGCCTTCATTTTCTTTAGTAGCTTGATATAATCAGGATTGGTGGAGAGAAGATCGACCAGTGGCTCAATTTCATTTCGATGAAAATGTTTTTCTTGAATTAGATAAATAAAATCTATTAACAATGCGTCTTTATTTTCAACTTGGCTGACTAAGCGCTCAAGGGTTGGGCGTAATAGTTCGGGCGGTAGTTCATTGATTAGCTTTTCTAAATGCGGGTGTTCTTGTCGATAAATCCGATCACCCTTTTTAATGTTATTCGCGTTGTAGTCGATAAGGTATTCGATGATTAAGTTGAACGCCTTGTCGTCTGGTTGGCGGCGCTCATCGGCCACGTCAGCGGCAAAAGAAGAAATAAAGGTGTCAACATAAAAACCTGTTGAGCCACTTCTTATTACCGCATTGGCGAGTGATTCATCAAACGCCACCAGCGTTTCCCACGTAATTCTGTTATGTCCGTTCGTGATGGACTCAAGAAAGTCTGCTTCTGATAGCAATTGACTGTCTAACAAGCGTTTTGCCACGCCCGCGCCCTTTTTGCCGCCCATCGTGGCATTAAAAACCGCCTTTAGATCATCACTGCTTAAAGAGTGAAGGCGTTTTGTTTTCAACAGTAGGTCAATTAACGCCTCGGACTCAGAGACATCAAACACATCACTTTTCGACAATAAGCGAAGCAGGGTGGTATTGGATAGTGCCTTAAAGTCAATGCTGTTTATAGCCCATTGGTAGAATTCTTTTCTAAGCGCTTCACATTTAAGGCTTGCTAATATACTCAGTAGGTTGTACGAATTTCGACGACGAGCGCGTGATACTTCATTTTCTCGTTTCTCGACATGCTCAGTAAGGTATGTTGAAGACAAAGATAACAAATGCGCTTTAAGGAAGGTTAATGTATCGAGTGACGCTTCATGGCCAGATAGGTATTTTTCAGAGTCCATGCCTATATTCCTAAGTATGTCGTTAACAAACTCAGGGTATTCGGTACTAAAGCCTTGCTCAATCAATAACTGAGCTGAGGTCGATGCGCGATTTTCCAGTGCATTTTTAATATACTGATGATCGTTTGATGGCGTGCTCTCAAAACCCTCTTTTTCTAGTGCGTCAAGAATTAAGTCCAACTGCTCGTTTTCGATCGCACTGGTCAGGTAATTATTTAGTATTTCATTACGGGTTTTAGAGAACATAAGCACCTCAACGTTTTAAGAGTATGTATAGTATCACAAAAAGAATCATCTGTCAACAATCATTAATGCCTAACTGCTAATGAGAGACATCAGGTTTTTTAAGCCGTTTTTGTTGATCTTAGGGTGATTTAATAAATCCAAAGGAGATATACCAAGGTTTTTAAAGACGATTTGTGCTGTATTAATGTTCGTCTTGTTCTGTTTGTTTAGTATCCTAATGAAGTCCATTATGCTTGCATTATGTAAGTTTATAAAATGTTCAATATTTTTTATTGTACCTAGTGTTGTTGTTGGAAAGCGAGATATAGATCCTTGTGGGTTCGCATACTGCTTAAAATCAAAGAGTTGATGAGCTAGGCTAGAGAAGCGCGTCGTAATGTCAGGGAATAAGCCTACTATCTGCACAATCCGCTCCGCAGACCGAGCGGATGACTTCATGACATAAATATTTCTCAATAACTCGATGGAGATAAGCAGGGCAGAGTCGGCATTAATATGGTTGCTTAGTAATGAGAATCGACTCTCTGTTAGCCCCTTAAGTAGAAGGCCAAAAGTGGTAATATCGTGTTTGCATTTACTTATCGCACCAACCTTTCCTCCAGACAATGCGCTATTGCACTCGACGCTAGACTCGTAAATAAGAGTGTTGATGTCGATGTTTTTCATTAACACTTCAAATAGGCAAGGTTTGAATCTAGCCTTGAAAAAAAGATGTCGGTAGGCGTCGTTAATCTTATCCTTTTCTTTAGTGGATGCAATTGTTTTAATTACAGCCAAGAGGATTTGGGTTAAATGTTTATGGTCTAAGTCTTTATTGTTGCTAGCAAAAGATACGATCTCTTGGTAGTGATTAAATATAGGTGCAGTAAAGCCTTCGCTGCTTAGCGCTAATGGCGCAAGGGCGACTTCAGGGCATGTGCCTTCTTTTGTTAATTCGAGAAGGTCTCGAAAAATAAGATGGGCAGGTTGCTGATTAAGAGTAGCACTGATAGCTGACATGAGTGTGGCCAAATCCTTCTCTAAGTGTGTATTTATTGCCTTCCGAGCTAGGGCTGATATTGACGTTGTAAATATACCCGGCAATCCTAAGTCGACAAGATAAAGACTTTGATGTGTTGTTTTGTATAATAAAGTAGGTCTTTTTTTTGCTTTCTTTTCCAAATGTAATGCAGGAGCCGTCTTTGTAACATCGCTTACGGCCTTCTGAAATACTTGCTGATAATGAAAAGCTTATTATTGATATCAATAATAAAATATTAATTTTTAGTAACATAACTCCCCTTGATTGAGGAATTATAATATCATAAAATTACACTAAAGTCAAAAAAACAAACCTAGATTGGCTTGTTTTTTGACTTTATTTTTGGGGTCTTAGTTGTCAAGCTCCATGTGCTCACCCCATATTTCAGTTGGCGGTTGTACGCCCTTAGGGGTAACCCAAGCGGTAGCTGTTCGTATTTTTGGCTGAGCTTCAGGGACAGCGATAGCGCCGTCAGTAACACAGATAATCGGGGCTTGTGACTGATTCTCTTCCCTTGCTCTTTCCCATATTCTTTCAAAGGCACTTCTAAAGTCCGAACCGCCTCCTCCAGCAAACAATTGTTTTTCACCGTTTACGGACTTTAATACGTCGGAAAACTCAATCTCTTCCTGTACATCAGCGTCAGCAAGTACCACTACCACCTCATAATTGCCGTTGGTGATTAGTCTTTTCATCATCCCAAGTGCTGATCTTAATGAGTTTTTACCTTCTGTATCTAGCATAGATCCAGACGTATCAAGCAAGAAGTATAGCTTTGGCTTATTGGCGATTAGACGTGGCTTAACAAACGTATTAGGTAAGTACGTATTGCGTCGATTGCGATGCTTAAAGCTCGGACGTGCAGGGCTACCAAAGTGACCAAAGAATCGTTTAAGTAAGTTATCAAAGTTAAGCTTTGGATGAAGAATGCCTTCTAGTTCTTCTCTCATGTGTGCAGGAATCGCCCCTCTTTGGTTTCCGGCCTCTCTGTGTTTACGGTCTTCAATTAGTGCCTTTTCAAGAGTATCTTTCCAGTCTTGTTTAGCATTCTGTCTGATTTTTGATAGTTCATCATTACCTATGTCCTGACTGCGTTTTGATGAATAGTATTCTTTTTCTATTTGATCAATAATTTCTTGCTTTATGTCGTCTTCTAAAGTGTAGCTATCTCCTTGTGCTCCCTGATCGCTTTCACCGCTTTCACCGCCTTCACCGCCTTCACTGCTTTCAGCTTTATTTTGTTTAGATTCTTTTTCTAATATAAAAAAGATTTCCATGGCTGACATTCTTCTAAATCTTTCTTCGTACAGACCTCCTTTAGGAAGTTCCATGAGTGGGGAGTCAACAATGTTCATGTTGATTTGGTAGTCATGCGCTTTGTTGGCGGTTTTTAAGTCGCGAAGATCAAATTGCTCCCAGAAATTAAAAGCAGGGTGTGATGCTTCGTGAACTAAAAGCCCTTTTACTTCTGGAAATGAAAGTTTTCGAATAAAGTCAGGATTATACATGCAAATTCCAGTAGGAGTAATTGCGGCAGTCTTGATCTGTCCTTTTAGGCTCTCACTTACAGGAATAATTCTCATGTGCGAGGATATGATCCCAAAAAATGGCGTTTCTTTGGTTAATTGAGAGCGTGCTACTTGCAATACGATATGTATTTCTTTGTCGCTTTTTTTAGAGATTGATGTGCTATGCAAAATATTTGCTCCTGATAATGTTCTTTATTTTATTAATAGTATCACAAAGGTCTGTGCGTGTCAATCAAGATGGGGTGTTATGCAGATATTTTTTTTCGGGATTTTGCTTCTGTTTTGTCGGGATTGAATTGCGTTACTTTTTCACTTAGTTTCCAGTTATTATCATTACTTGATATAGCGCATACCTTTCCTGTTTCCTTTAATTTATTTTCTTGCAATAGGCGTTGAGTGCGTTTTGCGACCATAGTGATCCGGTACTTTAGGGCAATGCTAGTAGCGCATAAAGAGGCACTAAATAATGCCAGTGTAGAAGATGATACGAGCAAGAAAGATTCGCTAGGAAAAAGGGACTGTATAGGGTCGCTAATATAAAGCGTAAGGATGACGGCAAAAACAATCATTTGATCAGCTCTGCGTTTAATCGTTTTATAGTATGATTTAACATCGTTAGCGTAAGACTTCAGTTCGCTTTCCCCAAGCTTCTGAATAACATAAGACGTGTTTATAAGAATCTGAAAAGCATTTGCTTTCATAAATTTCCCCTTTGTTGTTTGTGCTTTAAATTATAACATAAGGTTGAAAATTAGTCAATGTGATTTTCGGTGTGATTTTTATAATAGATTATTAATTAAAAGTGTCGTATTATCTGTATATTAATAACAACACAAAAAAGAAACCTTTAGGGTGAGAGTATGAATAATAAAAAGTACCAGTCTTTAAGCGAGCTGGTGTGGGTAATATTACTATTGGAAGGATTTATTTCTGTATCATTGCAGATTGTTTTTATGCGTCAGCTTAGTCCGTTTTTGGGTAGTGATGTAAATGTTACGGGGTTAATAATTGGCGTATTCTTACTAGCCTTATCGTTGGGTTATCGCTCTGGCGTAAACAAGAAAAAGCCCGCTGCTGTGTTGACGAAAAACTTTATTTTGTCGGGATTATGGGTCGCGGTTGGTTGCGCTTACCTCACAATAAATACGTTTTTCGGTGAGGTTGTTTATTTATCTCCTAAGATTGGCTTATCAGTGTTTTACTTGTTCGTTTTTATGTTTCCGGTGGTTTTTTGGCTAGCTCAGACCTTGCCGTTATTGATTACATTTATAAGAAAAGGCTCATCTTCAGCAAAGGCGGGTAATTCTTTAAGCTTAAATACGATTGGTTCAGTACTGGGTGCTACAATCACGCCTCTTGTTTTATTCTGGGCTTTTGGGGTTGCATGGACTATTTTACTAATGGTGGTAGGGTTGATGGTTCTATCTTTATTTGCTTACAAAATGGACAAAGGGGTTTGGTTGTCTGCTGATCATTTAATTGGCGTTCTGATTATTGCACTGGCATTTTTCTTTAATATTGATCATGAGAGACAAAATTTTATAAAAACGACCGCTTATGCTAATTATGACGTAAAGGTGGATTCTGATGCCTACGGCAACGAGCGTCGAGTTCTAGAGTTAAATAAGACATTTGCTAGCATAACAACGGACGGACAGGCTACAGGCTATGTGCGTTACTTAAACCGCTATATGATTGAGCAGTTAGGGTATACAGATCATGATGTCTTAGTTTTAGGCTCAGGAGGGTTTACCTTCTCTATTAATGATGAGACAAAGAATAGCTATACTTATCTTGATATTGATCCCGATATTAAGCCTATTGCGGAGAAATTTTTTCTTGGATATAACATAAAAGGTAACTTTGTTGGGAAGGATGCAAGAGCTTATGTGAAGACAAGTGAAGATTTATATGATGTTGTTTTTGTTGATTTGTATTCAAACTTGCTTTCAATGCCATGGCAAGTTACGACGGTCGAATTTATGGAGGAGCTTAACGATAGGGTAAGTGTAGGAGGTCATGTATTTTTTAATATGGTTTACCAGTCTGATTTTAAACATGACGTTAACCGAAGGATTCATAACACCATCACATCGGTTTTTCCATATTGTTATATAACCCCTTTGTTTAGTGGGAAGCAAGATTATATGAATGTTGTTTATGTTTGTAGTAAGCCGGACAAAGAAGCTTTAGAGATAAATGTAGATGATAGGGTTCTTTATTAACTTTAAGGAAAAAGCCACTTTCATTAAAGTGGCTTTTTTGTTGTTGAAGATTATTTTACTAAATTATTTGCTCTTCTGTTTGTATTCCCACGTTGCCGATAAGAATGCTTTGAATTCTTCGCATTTAATGAACTTTTCTTGAGTAATGACTTTTGCTAGTGCTACATTGGCGAAGCCTCGCTCTTTCGCATCACCTTGTTCTACCCAAGCATTGATAGAGCTTAATCCAAAAGAGATAACCTCTCTATTCTGCTCAGATATTTTATAGATAACGTCCATCATTTTATTTAGAGCTTCAAAAGCTTCTTCACCTTGAGCTTTGCCTTTCATTTCTTGAATTCTTTCAAGGTTCTTAACGGTCACGTTTCTAAGGCCAAAGATCACACCAATAGTTCCTGACAGCATGTCTTTTTGCTCTTCCGGCACATCGTCCCATAGACTTAAGTCTTCTAATAGACTTAATGCTGATGGATATGTTGCAAACGTTCGGGCATATTGATCATAAGCTTGACCACCCAAACTGCCAACCATACTGCTTGCGTAAACCATTTGAGAGGTAAATATGAAGTCTGGCTCAAAATTGGCGTACCCGCCGACTTTATTCATGGCTAAGCCAAGTCTAGTCCAGTCACGAGGTGACGGCGTGCGTCCGTCTGGATCGGTCGTTTTAGGGTCGCCAGAGACAGGAGCGAAATAAGCTGGGTGTTCTTGCAGGAAGCCTACAACAGTAGGATCTACGTCTTGGTTTTCATCGACAGTCAGCCATGTTTGGAAGTTCGGCTCTAAAGAGATCTTGACGCAACGGCCTACCAGCGGAGTTGACCACTCAATGGCGTATGCACCATCATCCGTTTTGTTGCCTGTTAGAAATATAATTACGTTTTTGCCTAATTGTCGTCCGGCAATAACCCCAAACTGTACGATTTCTAATAATGCGTTTTGTAAGCGAGGATCGCCAAGAGTTACATCGTCCAGAATAAGAATACCATAATCATCGCCGATATTTTCTTCCAGTAACGGCTCAATAGATACTTCTGATAGAGCTTGATGAACACGAACAACCTCACGTTCTTCTTTTACAGCAACGCCATTCTCTTTAAGAACATTGCCGTCTTCATCAAAAGCGTAGCCAGTTACCGATTCTTTTACAGGGAATGGGTAAGAGCCGAACTCTTCATAAGTACGAGTAGCCATAGGAATTCGAACAACTCTACTGCGAGGCACATTAGGTACTACACTCATAGCGAATGATGTTTTACCAATGCCGGGTCTACCTTCAAGAATAATGCCTGAGTAGCGTTTATGACCGTCAGCTTCTAAAAGCGGTATTTTATTTAAAAAGGCTTTCTTATCTTGATTAACAAATAACATATAATTCTCTCTCTGGTTCGTTGTTCTTTAATTCAATAGAGCTATAGTATCACAAAGATCACTCTGCGTCAATACTTTGTTATAATATTTTGCTTATTATTCACATAGCACAATGGGTAATCCGACAGACCAATTGTTAGGAATAGCGCCATCTAAAAATAAGGAGTAAGGATCTGTGTTTAAGGCGTCGGCCCCGCAAGCAATAAACGGCGCAAGAGTATAGGCATCAACCTCAATGGATTCTAGAGGTAGAGACAAAAAAAGGGCTTTAGCTAGCTTTAGCTAGCTTTAGCTTGCCGGATTGAACGGCTCCTTGAATAACATAATGCTTATCTTCTAGTGAAAAGTCCGTAAAGGCTGTCATAAATCGAGAATCAGGGTGAGATTTTTTAAAACATTTATGAATGTTTTTGTCTAGACCTAATCCGGCATATTTGGAAAGTATGCTTAGAGATTCAATAGCGTTCTTTTGTATTGCGACTTCAATACTTCGTTTAACTATGTTTTGAATGGCTGTTTTTTCACTTTCGCATGTGTGATTGCCGATGCCGTATCTTCGGATAAATTGGATGGCCACCTCTAATGAGTTTGCTCTGTTGAACTGTGATGCTGATATTGTACCTTTTTTTACGGCGCTCATTAGCTCCTTAAAGAGTTCTGGAGTGCCATTATAGGAGGGGTGATACCGTCGAACTAACTTTTCGATATGATCTTCAAGAAACAAAGCTCGTTGTCGTTTAAAGGCAAGGGTTATGTATAGAAATTTACGGTTGCTTAATTTAAGGTCGCTAAAGTTTTCTTTTATGGCGTGTTCAAAAATATGGCAAGCATAATTCTTATTAGAACCCGCAGACCATTCGAGATCTGTCATTGTTGGACGAACCCCTATTTCATGAAGCTTCATGTAAAGATCTAGGTTTCCTGTTTTGCATGCGCTGTACATTTTGTTGGTAAGCTTTGGGCTGACTTGAGTTGCCATTGTAGAAATCTCCTCTTTTAAGCAGTACTTATTGTATCATAAAAAATACCATAAGTAAACTTAGGGTTGCTCATAAATAGGAAATTAAAGAGATTTGAGGGTTATAAAAATATGGAGAGTATGAGGTGTATTTAGGGGTAAAAAAGGCGGAAAATATATCCGCCTTTTATCAATTTATGGTTTTATTTTTTCATTTTAATTAATTGCTCGCAAATAACTCTACCCCAAGTCTCAAGGTCGTAGTCGCTATCAAGCAGTTCTTGCGGGTCAAAAAAGCCAAGCGCTTCTAGTTCCACTTCTTTTGATACAATCGACTCACTATCAATTTCGATAATACTCATGATAGCCATGTGTTTACGATCGACAGGTGTATCATCGGCACAAATTGCATTATCCATTGGGGATACACTAACGATATTAGCGCCAAGTTTCACTTCTTCGTCTAATTCACGTTCAAGCGCCACTTTAATAGATGCATCAATGTCGATTACTGAATCTACATGAATAATGTCTTTAATATCCCAATGGCCGCCAACTGCTACGGTTGTTTTACCTACTAAGCGATCTTCGCCAATTCCTTTGCGGCGCTGATATGCCCATACTTTTCCGTTGCAAACGAAGGCAGCGATGGAAAGTACTTGTCTGAATCCATCATGATCTTCTAATATCTCACGCTGTCCGATCATTAAGTCAGAGCCATTTAGGGTGTAATCGACCATGCCATTGACGCGATGTGCAACAACAGAAGCTGGCACGCAAATAATGTGTTGTGGGTGCTTAAGCCCCAGTGGATTTAAATTCATAATAATACCTCGTAAAAAAGAAAATGAATAATACATTATTTATTGTTTAAGAGGCAAGTCGAATCGCCCCTTATGAGTTAAATAAAAGAGAGTGGGTGTGTTTGATACGTTTTTGCGATAGCTTTTAAAAAGTCCTCACTTGATGACTCGATATTTAGCTCTCCGCAATATTCCAGCAGCTTAGTCATGGACTTGTATGCGGATTCCTGTGCTTCCATGTAACGCTCTGTTGTGGTTTGCTTAGCCATTAGGTCATCTTTTTCTTTTTCGTCAGACAGCGCAACAGTGGATGCTCTCAGGCTCGACATGAAAGACTGAATTAGTGTCGGGTGACTACGCAAGAGACCTTGTGTAAAGGCATCGGTAATAGTGTTCTCGGCGCGGAATGCAGATGGTTCGTTATTCTCTTGAATAAACGTTAATAGTGTTCGTGTATCTTGTAGGCGCAGATCGAACGTACTTAAACGCTCAATAATGGCTGGTAGTGATGCACTAAATAACTCACTAAAGGAGTTGGTATGATCGCTATCCTGAAAAGAAAGCAGCAATCCCTTAGCGACAAATTCATCGCCGCCCATCACATTTGTGGAGCTAACTAAGTCCATTAGTTCGTTTTCAATGTTATTTGATAGCTTTCTTAGCGCCATGTGCGCTTTCATTTTAGAGGTAATTTCGGTCATAGGTTCTCCTTAGTTGATGAGGGTATTGTATCATAAAGACAACCTAAAGTCAACATTAATTATTGCATTATAAGGTTAAGCGCGTATTTTCTTAGCTCATCAGAATTCAGATGAGGGAGGGTGGACATAGGATTGGTATTTAGGTATTTAAGGACATAGTTGATGTCCTCTGTAAAATAAATTGCGTTAATAATTGTCGCCTCATCGACCCCGCGCAACAAGGCCATGCCGTATTCTTTTTTGTTAATGTCATCCTCGCACGCATCGTGCAGCGCAAAGCGTATTGGGCTATAGATACGTTTCACATCAAACAATAATGGGAGGTGTTTATTAATAGTTTCATGAACAACACCCACTAAATGCTACGGCAAGCATTAATAAGCCGTGGTTAGGTATTCCTAACAAACTGTATAATTTATCTGACATAATTAATTTCCTCTTGTATTATTTTCATAATATCATAAAGCAACACAAAAGTAAACAAGCAAACATTAGCTAAAAAAAATACCGACATTGTCGGTATTTTTAGGCTTGTTTGTTTTTGATTATGCGACTTTAGAGTCTTTTTCTTTCTTCATCTTAGGAGATCGGTTTCGAATTAAGCTATCTGATTTACTTTCCCAAAATAAGTTATCCGCGCTATTGTTGGAGAAGTCGTTATCTTTGTACGAGATAACAGTAAGCTCTTCTGGGTCAGGGTTAGGTACAAACTCTTGGGCCACAAGTTTATTTACGTAAAAGTTATCACGCTTTTTAGGCTGCTCTTTCGTGCGTTCTTGGTCTAAGCGAAGGCCATTTTTCTTAGCTTCGTCACGCTCTTTTTGAATCTCCTTGAAAAGAAGTTCTTCTTCTTCTGAAAGCTCAAATTTAATGCCAACTCGGATTCGGTCATTTTGGTCTGGCTTGCACATAATTAATTTACGGTATGAGTAGATATCACCGCCAACGGTCTTTTTAGCAACAATAGTCACTCGACCTTTGTTAGACACATGGTATTCGCCATCAACCTTACGACCATCAATGTTTTCTAGTGGAAGCCATTTCTCTCCCTTAAGGTTTGTTGGATCAGAAGGGATATCTAAAGGGTTCAGGTATTTTTTAACGTCCTTTTGGATTTCTTTAAAGTCGTCACTACGATCTTTATTCATTAAAACGTCAATGCGTTGGCGAGTAACGCCACAGAAGTCGCCAATATCTTTTAGTGTGATTAGGCGATACTTTTTCATAAAGTATAATACGACAGCACGAGGAGAGTCACGGAAGATGTTTATTACCTTTAGCTCAGGTAATTTAAATACAAACTTCTTCGGGTCGGGTGAGCGGGCTTGTTTGTTTTTTTCAACAAGTCGAGCCTCAAGATCGGCAATAAGTTCAGCGTGCTTTTTAGGTGGTTGTAGTTCAGTAGTCATAAAGTTAGTCTCTCTTTTGATAGAGTGCCCCTGTACTGGTTATGACAACGAGGACTCTATTCATTGGTTCAGACATTGTGGCTTACATAATTTGTAAACAAAATGCATTGCAGCACCGCGCTGCTTTAAAAAAATATTCATAATTGTATCTCAACCCAATTAATGATTCGTTAAAAGATAAGTGTTTATTCTATCATACCTCCTGATTTATAGTTGATACATAGGCTTCTCATGCCTTTAACTTAACTTAAACAATAACACATTTTTGAAAAAAATCAAATAAATAGTATTTTTTTTGCCTTAAAAGTCAATAAAGCAAATATGTCATTGTTAAAATTTTGTCAACCTGTTGAAAATTAAGAGCGCCGAGCTTCTTAATGACAGCAAGGCGCTCAGTTTTATTTAGACTCGACGCCTAATCAGAAGCATTAAGGCAATGAATATAGTTGCCAGACTCATACTACCGCCACTGGATTTTGCTTCATTATCAGATTCTTGCGGAGGCGCTGGTGGTTCTGTAATGCTAACCGTCAATTCATTATTTACGCCAATTAGGTCAGCATCACCTTGAATTAGTAATGAAAATTTCTCGTTGCTTTCTGAATTGGAATCGGTTCGAGTTCGTACTAACAAGTTTTTGCTAGTTTCGCCATCAGCAAAGGTTACTTCCTCATCAACCTCATCATAGTCATCATTACCCGCTGTACCGTGACTACTCACTACTCGCAATGTAAATGAGCCGTCACTACCATTTTTTCGGGTCAAGGTGATACTTGCAGATTTACCTTCAACAATATTTACAGTATTGCTTTCAAAAGAGACTGTGCCTGACTGGCCAAGCTCATCAGATACCATTGTAATAGTGGTACGAGCAGTTTCTTCTTCAATAGATACGCCATGAGGATTGATTGCCTCAATAATAAAGATCTCATCTCGCTCATAGATGTTGTCGTCTTTTGTTGGAATTACAAATCTTGATACGTCATCCTCACCATTGTAATAAACACTTCGTAAGGTGGATGTAAAATCCTCGGTATCGGCAGTTCCTTTTCGAGTTAATACTTGAACAACATCTCCTAATTCAGATCCACTCCAGTACACCTCAACAGTTAAATCATCACCTTCATTGATTACGGTATTAGGAAATGACAAACTAACAGTCCCCGTTTTTTCACGAGAAGGTTTGTTGTTCTTGAATGGTCTAATAGACTCTCTTATTCCATACTCTACCGCTTGTCGGTAGGCGCGAGCTGAATCTTCTTCTTCATCTTTGCCACAATCTGTTCCTTTGTCACTTTTTACGATAGGTGATGAGAAAAACAATTCGCTTCTGTCGCCTGACCCACTTTTCATAATACTAACAAAACTGTCACATTTAGCGCCAATAGCATAGTCAGTCAGCATTATTGCTCCATTTTGGCCCGCAGCCTCACTGTCGTGCGCCAACCCATCATTGTGACCTAGTTCATGAGCAAGAGTTCGCTCAGTAGCATTTTGCTCAGTAGGTGATATCCAAGAGTATTTATCACCCATCCATGCAGCGCCTAGGCTACTTACAATGTCTTTGTGGTATCTGTTTAGTGCAACTACATAAGATACGTCATAATGAAACTGGTAACCATAGTCTGGATTTAGGTATTCTTTTTTAAGCCTAAAGAGCCGATCATTTTTATTTCTCGTATCCTTGTATTCGCTATCTTCAGGAAGTAGAACAATACCTGCGATATTACGACGAAGTGCAATATCCTGTCGGCGAAAAGCATTGTTATTGACATCAATAGAGCGCTGAACATAATCCACTAGCATCTCATAGTCATTATCGAAATAGTCGAGCATGTCGAGAGTATGGAAGAATACAACGTCATTAACAATTGCGTCGGATTCAAGGTGTGTTTGTGTCGGGTATGTAAAGCTGTTGTCTGACGCAGTGGCAGTCGACTGTTTGGTGACGCCAGTTGCCTTAGTAGCCTTTATCGTGCTAGGCGGGAATGTCTCAGCTATGGACATGCTTGAGAATAAAAGCATGGCAATTGATAGTAGTTGTTTTTTCATAATGTTCTCTTTGTTTTTATGATAGCTATATAATATCACACATAACTCTTACTGTCAACATGCAATTGCTATTTTTATGTTTGTTCTCAGTTTAGCCATTTGTCGATTTGTTGTTTTATTTTTGTTTCCACATTTTGGAACTCCTCATCATACTTCCAAAAGTGCGAGAGTCTTGCGTGGAGAGCGCAATGCTCGGGCTGGTAGTCTTCTCTTTTTTTGAGATTAGAGAAGATCTGGGTAGCGGTCAGCATAATATTAATCATAGGATGGTGTTTTTTTTCGGGAAAAGGGTTTGTTGAATCGTAGTTGTATTGTAAGCCTTCAGTTGTGTCCATGAACGCTGTGGTTTTATTGATCCATATTTCTAATAGTTTCCATAAGGTCTTTGTGTGTATGGTTGGAAAGTTTGGGTAATCGCCTTCAGAGGCGGTCACTAAAAAATTAAGCAGGCATGCGTCAAGTCCCGCGACGGCAAATTGTGCAGCCTCATTGTTAATCGCAGCCTCTGCATTAAGGTCATTACTTGGGTGAGTGTTGTCGTTATTATGAATAAAATGAACGGCTTGTTCGATATTATCACTAAGTAAATACGCCCTTTGAATGTAGTTTATAGCAAGATTGACGGTCTTTATTCCAAAGGCTTCCAATAGGTTTGGTTGTTTTTCATCGTTTGATCCAAACGATTTGACGAACGTAAGTGCAAATCGAGCTTCTTGCTCTGAAATAAGAAAGGTTTGCCATGACTTTTGAAGTTGTTCTAGTTCAGTAATTCTGTGTTCTATCAGTCCGTAGCTGGCACGACTATTTAATTGCGCGTATAGTAAGATAGAGGCTGTGGTGAAGTAGATGCTTCGGTTTTTAAGATTAAAGCCTAGCTCAACAAAACGTAATGAATTTTCTTGGTTATAGGCGAAGTCATGCGAGTAATGATGATAAGGTTTTTGTGCCGCATAGGCCAGTGCGGGGAAAAGTAATTTGGGTTTGTTTTTGAAAATTGTAGTGTAAGACATTCGCGCTCCTTGTTTTCTTGAATATTATCACAGGACTGCTTAAATGTAAACAAAAGCCGCACTTAAGCGGCTTTTGTTAATGTTAGTTATGGTTAATAGTGATCAACTTCCTCATCAACTTCCTCATCGACTTCCATATTGACTTCGTTGGTCACTGTCTCATCGTTCATGTCTCGCACGCTTTCCCGGCCTTTTTTCTTATATAATTCTTTCTGGTCGTTTAGTTGTCTCTCTAATCGCTCAGAAGCAAGGTTAATAGCTTTGTATAAGTCTCTATCTTCCGCTGAGCCTTGCGCTTCGTTGTGATCACCTTTGTAGGTAATTGAGCAAGTGAAGTCATCATGCACAGTAGATAAGTTAATTGAGGCGCTGATTAAGGGGTAGCGCTTTGCTAAACGATTGATTTTAGATTCGACACGCTCTTGAATGGCATCAGTAATAGAGAAGTGAATGCCTGTAATAGAAATACTCATAAATGTTTCCTTATGTTTGATTGCAATACAATCATGCGTCCAATATCACATAATTAACGAAAAAAGTCAATAAGAAAAGTCAGTATCCTGTTCGACTGAATCATTTTTGAACGATTTGACTTTGAAGTGGTTAGTAATATTAGTCAGTTCTTTGATTACATCAGGCTCTGAAAGTGCAAGTGCTAGCCCTTCATGAAGATCATGCTCTGGGATATTTAATACCTCTTTTAAGCTTAACCACTTAGCCTCACTGTGCTCCCAATTTAATTCTGGGCTAAAATCATGGTCTGTTAGGGCAACTTGCGTATGATAGGCAAATTGAGTGGCTTCATCATAATAGACGCATAGAGGCTTATATCCACCAAAGAGAGGGTAGCCAGTCTCCTCAAATATCTCTCTCTCCAGAGCCTCTTCTGGAGATTCGAAGTCATCAAAACGACCTCCAAAGACACCATATTTATTTGGGGATTCAACTTCATTAGAGCGGAGTCCTAGTAAAATATTGCCACTTGATTTTGATATGATTAATCCACCAGCTGCACGGTCTTTTGCTGTCTCGATTTCTTGTGATAAGTTTGGTGGGATTTTAGAGTAATGTAATAATTTAGTCATAGAGTACGCCTTTTATTTTAGATACTCTATTTTACTACATTTTTTGGTCGTTATCTAATGAGACTTATAAGGATAAGAAAAATTATAGAAATCTATTTTTTTCTTAGATCGTTAAGCATCATTGCTTCGTTAATAACAAATGCTAAGAAAAAAGGGGCTAAAAAGGTGTTGATGGTAAATGTTAGTTGCTCGATGCTCATTGTATATGTCTCTTATAGAATAAAATTAAGTAAATTATTTAATTTGAGATGATATGAAATATTGGGGGGATTAACAACAAGATTAGATCAAAAAACACACAAAATTAATTACAACAATGCATTAGTTTATCTAATGCATTATTTGCACTTTCCTAGGAGTCTTCTGTTGTTTTTAGAATATATTTTTGTAGTTTTGAAGGTGTAGGTTAAATTCTTTGCTTTTTTTCCATGCGTTATTTTCAATAATTTCTTTTTCTATCGATGAGTTTGTTGCAAAAGATTTAAAGGCATCTTCAATGTAGTTTGTTCGAGAAAGTCCCAGTCGCAATATATCAACATAAGATATATCTTCCGTTTTATATTCCGTATTATGCCATTCACTAGCAGCTCTAATAATAGCATCAGTGAAGTTCCATTTTTCTAGAATTGTTTTATTTAATTTAACACCCTTTGTTAAGCCTAGGTTGTTTATGAACTCTGGAGTAAACCCGTCACCTTTAAGGTTTTCTGACAAGTTATCCAATTCGGTTAAAATAGGTAAATATCCTATATTGTGTACCAATGCAGTTAAAAACATAACGTCAGGGTCAAGGTGCTTTGCCTTCCCTTTCGATTGCAGGTAGTTGAGTGTAGCTCCACAACTAGCGGCTGTATCGGAGGCACGCCTCCAAACGTCACTAAATTTAATAGCAACACTTACATCCTTTGCAAAAAACATTTGCTCAATTGCAAATGACATGATGACGTTCTTCAGTCTGCTTAGACCTATTCTAACAGTAGCTTTTTCTATTGAATCTACCTTCACCGTGCCTTTTACAAGAGCTGAGTTTGAAAATCGAATAACACTAGCAGCTATCGCTGTATCTTTCCTGATTAGGGTAGCTATGTCTTTAATTTCGACGTCAGGGCATTCTCTGATTTTTTTATTCACTTCTATTGCAACATCCGGTAGAGACGGCAAGACCAGCTTGTCTGATGTTAATCGTTGATTGATTATACTTAACAGATTTAAGTCGTTCATTATCTACTCTTTATTTGTTGCTATTGTGTTTCAATTGTAGCAAAAAAACGCTGACTAGTCAATAATAATCAGCGTTTTTATAAGACAGGATTAACTAACCTTTCTTTTTAAGCAGTAAATCATTTGGAATCAATCCCGCCAATAATAAAACTGCCATAAATGTTAGGCCAAAAAAGGTGTGCGCAACTAGGTCATAACCTAAAAAAGTCCACTCAGTTTTACCACACATGCCTTTCACTTCAAATAGAGCAGGAATCCATTCATGTAAAGGGAGCCAGCTAGGAAGGCTTGGTTCAAAAGAGCATGATGTAGATGGCATGTCGGATAAATAAAACTCATAAAAATGAAGATAAGACAGGTATAAGGAATAAGCCATAGAGGATAGCGCAGCTATTCGTGCCAGTGTAAAGGTAAAGGTATGCTTGGGTATAATGATAGCAAGTAGGGAGCTAATAGCTACAAGGTAGAGAGCGATGCGTTGATCGATACACTTGACGCAAGGTTGAATATCAAACCCGTACTGCAAAACTAAAGCAAAAGCATTGGCAGATAAAGCTATCAAAAAGAAAACGATCCAGAAGAAAGCTCGTCGACCATCGATTAAAAAAGAAATCATAAATTATTTAGTCCAAATTAGGTAATAACAAAGGCTTTTACAAACTCACCAACCCTGAAGATAGGATTGTTAGGATCAAGAATATCAAAAATAACCTCTTGATCTTTACATACTACTGCATGCAAGACGCCTTTTTGACCGGAATCTTTAAAGTAAGTGCGAAAGATACCAATATACTGGCCATCAGGTCGCTCTGTAGTCTCGCTTACGCTGTAACCTTGACTTTCTATCCATGAAAAAAAGGCTAACTTCCAAGTTGTTACAGGAAGTTTATGGAAATCAGGAACAACGTCGGGCTTTTTATTAATAATAAAGCATAAGGAGTCTTTTAGACACGTTCCATCTCTATATTTACTTGAATCCATACCTTTCCTATAATAGTTCGTTTATATGAGCTAGTTGGTGCTTATAGTATCAAAAGTAGGCTAGTTATGTAAAAACAAAGCCCACTATGTGGGCTTTTTAAGTACTTATTATAGCAAATAATTAGTTATTTGTCAAGCCGCAGAATGGAATATCATCATCTATATCCAAACTTGGCTGAGGCGCGTTATTCGAAGATTGCTGAGATTGAGCAAATCCCCCACCTTGTTGCTGACCTTGGTTTTGCGCAGGTGCTTGTTGATAACCGCCACCTTGCTGGCCACCGCCTTGATAACCGCCGCCTTGTTGCTGACCGCCGCCTTGTTGCTGACCGCCGCCTTGCTGCTGACCGCCGCCTTGATAACCGCCACCTTGTTGCTGACCGCCACCTTGCTGACCTTGATTTTGCGCAGGTGTTTGTTGATAACCGCCACCTTGCTGTTGACCGCCACCTTGCTGACCTTGATTTTGCGCAGGTGTTTGTTGATAACCGCCACCTTGCTGTTGACCGCCACCTTGATTATCCGTCTTACCGCCAAGCATTTGCATTTGACCGCCATAGTCGACAACAACTTCTGTTGTATATCGATCCTGACCGCTTTCTTGATCTTGCCACTTACGAGTTTGAAGTTTGCCTTCAAAGTAAACTTGAGAGCCTTTACGCAAGTATTCGCCTGCCACTTCAGCAAGCTTTCCAAAGATAGAAACACGATGCCACTCTGTCTTTTCTTGTTGCTGACCAGTGTTTTTGTCCTTCCATACTTCATTTGTTGCAAGACTAATGTTAGCAACAGCATTGCCGTTTGGCATGTATCGCACTTCAGGATCTGCGCCTAATTTACCAATTAGAATAACCTTGTTGACTGTACCTTTTGAATTGCTCATAAATAAACCTTATGTAGTAGTTAAGTAATATTGTTTCAGTGAGGTTATAATAACAAACCAAAAGCCTCACGTCAACAACTATTTTGATTAAATTTTAAAACAGGTGATATAATACATTGTCTATCATATCTCGCCAAGCACTATGTCAACTACTCCACTCAAACGCTTTGCGCTCTGAGTGGAGCTTGTGACTTTTTGACTTCTCAGAGTGACAATCCGAGGCCAAGTCACTTTTAATGCGCTGGTTTCCAGCGCATGGGCGCGTAGACAGCACCCCTATCGATTAGACTTTTCACAAAGTCATCACCGATTACTTTTCGTAAGATGTTAATTGCGCCATTCACGTCGGCATTCAGTAACTTGCCGATCTTTGATTGGTACAATCCACGTTGTTTTCTTTTTCCTGAAAAAGTCACTTTCTCTTTATCTTTGCCGTAAACGGGCAGTGCATCTAAGGCCAAGCTGTCGGCTTTTGAGGTGTAACTTTCCTCTTGCTCAATCACTTCAATGCCGTACTGTTTGGCTTTGTAGGTGATCTTGTCAATCAAAGATTGAAACGGAATGCTGACAAACTTCTGGTTGTTTCGCTTGCCAATATTCACCTTCTGTTTCCAGCCCCGATTAATGCCTATCACGATTTTTCCGACATCTTCCGTCAGGCATAATTCAATGATTTTATGACTGACTTTGTGAAAGTAATCGTTGATTTGGCAAAAGCGTTTTACCGCCATGTGTGCCATCAGTTGATGGTGTTTACTTGATTGTAGCGTAGATTTTCGCTTGTTAAAGCGTTGATTGAGGCTTTTTATCGGTTTCCCGCTAAACAGGACGGGGTGAAAACCCGGCTTGTTCGATACTAAGGTTGCCAAATTATTTATGCCTAAATCAATGGAAAATACGTTATTATCGTTGAGTTTAATTCTTCGTTTATTAACGTCCTTTTCTGTTAATACCTTGCCTTCGTTATAGATAATTTCTAGCCAAAAACAGCTTCCGTGCGGGACGTAGCGAATTTCTTTGACCGTGGCATTATCGACTTTCGCCAAGATCGCTTGGTCTTTTGTACAATGTATTTTTAACGGCTCAAGCTCTAACTTCTTGGGAAAAATTAACTGACCGTCTTTAATGGAAATACCTTGAGCGGGCTGTATAGCCGTTTTGAGTTTTTGGTAGTGCGGTATTTTAGGCTTTGCCTTAAACTTCTCAGGGGCTTGCTGCCACTGCGTGTAAGCCTTCCAAAAGGCATCAAAGTCCGTGCCTATTTTCTTGATTGTCGATTGACTGATCGCATTTGGGATGGCTGAATACGCATCTTGATGCTTTAACTTCACTAGCTTATCAATCTGCGCCCACTTATTTTGCTCGTGATTGAAAAAGTTTTGTCTGAAATAATAGAGGGCTTGATTACTGACCGAAGCGGTTAAACGACACAATTTTCGCACTTGATTATAGTGCGAATGGTTCGGTTTAATTAGGATTCTTTCGGTCAATAGCATACTGATATTTATACAGTGGTTTCGTTAATTTGTCTAACAAAATAGGATAATGCTGACGCATTATCGCGCTATCCACCCCCTCCTAAATAGCGTTGCGATTTAGGAGGGGGTGGATAGCGCAAAGTCGATAAAGAAAACAAAAAGAAGGCTTCTCTACATAAAGATGCGCTTATTTTACAGGAGGCTCCTTTACTTCAATGATGCGGTTGAGAGGAGTATTGGGGAAATTAATAGTTTGTGGATTCCTCCATAAGATAATAGGCAAAGATGTCACTTTCCGATCACTCATTTGCTCGTATGTCGGCATAATTAAATCAGTTTTAAAGTGACTTGGCTTAATATCCATCCCTTGTACAATATCTGCCAGTGTTAGTGTACTGGTGCTACCCTTTAATAATACTACCTCATTAAATGACTTAGGAAGCCCTTGTATACGACTGTCTTCTTTACCAGTCGGTGTATCGGATAGCTTTTTTGTAGCACCATAGATAGGGGTATTGCAAAGAAATAGAGTAATAAGCATCAAGCGAATCATAATAAAGCTCCTGTGTTGGGATCTACTAAATATTAGCACAAAAGAGGTGTAAAGTCAATATTAACCTCGTATATTGAGAAAGGCGTTTGGCCAGTTGACAGAATAGGAGGGTGGTATAATATAGAGGAATTAAAAGGAGATCTTATGTTATTTCATTATACGAACGGTACAAAAATGGCGTCAATATTAAAGGATGGTCATCTAAGGACGGTTCCTGATAAGAAAAGTTTGCGACTAAAAGAAAAGCCTATAATGTGGCTGAGTAGCAACCCTACCTTTGAGAAGACGGCAAGCAAGATAATTATGAAAAACGGAGTAGCCAAGTTATGCAACATGGAAGAAACAGAAAAATACTGTAATGGGCTATATAGATTTGTATTCAATGAAGGTGATTTGGAGGGCGTGTTGTCTTGGCCAAGGGTTGCTGTTGAGGCTAGAATGCCAGAGAAGGTAAAGCAACGACTAATAAAGCGAGGAAAGAAAGCGAAGGTAGATCCACGACAATGGTTTGGAGTTCTTAATAATGTTGATATTTTATCAGTAAAGCTAGAAAAGCGGGTAGGCAAAAAGTGGGTAGAAGTGGAAATTAAGGATGAGGTTAGAAAAATAAGCAAAGAAGGTCATGTCGTATCACAAGGGGGTAGTGTTAAGCGTTTACCTGTAGAGGACGCGGAGTGGAGCGGTATTTAAGTGTAAAAAACTATCAAAAAAAACAATGCTGTCAACACCTGAGAAAAATATTTAAAATAAATCAAAGAAAAGTGTTGACAGAAAAAATCTCGCTGGTATACTTGTAAACAAATGACGGGTATGAACCCAATTATTAAACGAATTTAAAGAGTAAAGGTCTTCCAAAATGAACGCAATTATTATGACAAATAATTATAAAACGAAACGCGAGGTGTATGCCACCGCGAGTCGCCGTTCATTGATGCTTAAACGAAAACCCAACTAGGTTTACTAAGCAGAAAGGAAGGCGACTACTACAGTCGCCTTTTTTTATGTCTGTAAATCGGTAGCAAAGTATCACGGACGTTAGCTCAGTTGGTAGAGCAGGTCGCTTTTAACGATCAAGTCGTTGGTTCGAATCCAACACGTCCGACCAGTTAATGGGTCGGTAGCTTAGTGACTAAAGCAATGGACTTTTAATCCATAGATCGTCGGTTTGAATCCGACTCGACTCACCAAATAAAAGGTAAGAAAGAAGATGGAAATTATGAAGTTAACAGTAATCAAGCGCAACAAACGAATGCGTAAGATGCGACGAAGATAACAATTTGGGGTTGTAGCTCAATTGGTAGAGCGTTTGATTTGCAATCAAGAGGTCGCAGGTTCAACTCCTGTCAACTCCACCAGAATAATTTGTTACTGATTATAGTAGCATAAAAGTAGTATATGTAAATGCAATGTAGTGTAGATGGTGATCACGCTGCCCTCATAAGGCGGAAACTTGGGTTCAAGTCCCGACATTGCAACCACGGCGGGATTAGCTCAGTTGGAATAGAGCGATCGGCTACGAACCGATAGGTCGGGGGTTCAAGTCCCTCATCCTGCGCCAAGTGTATTTAAGTAATCACGAATTACTTAAGTGCATTTTAAGTAAAGTGACACTGTGCTGGTGTAGCTCTAATTGGTAGAGCAGCGCACTTGTAATGCGAGGGTTGGGAGTTCGAGTCTCTCCATCAGCACCATAACTAGATGGTATATAGCTCAGTTGGTTAGAGCGCACCCCTGATAAGGGTGAGGTCGGTAGTTCAAGTCTACCTATACCAACCAATTCGATTGGATGGCCGAGTGGTTAAAGGCAGCAGGCTGTTAACCTGCCGAGCGTATGCTCATCGAAGGTTCAAATCCTTCTCCAATCGCCACATTTAGCAGCGTAGCTGCGCGTGATTTGAATTATTCACGTTAAAGAACAGTCGCAGGGTAGAGCAGTTTGGTCAGCTCGCAGGGTTCATAACCCTGAGGTCACTGGTTCGAATCCAGTCCCTGCAACCAATTTGGGCGTGTATGCAAGTGGTTAAAGCTGTCAGACTGTAAATCTGATCTCTCTGAGTTCGTTGGTTCAAATCCAACCGCGCCCACCACTTTTGAGGTGTTATGCCTTGAGCAACGAAATAACGTTGCATGAAACAAAGCAATCGAATTCGATTGTAAAAAATATCCTTGCGGGGTAGAGCAGTCAGGTTAGCTCGTCGGTCTCATAAGCCGAAGGTCACTGGTTCTTACCTCATATAAAGGTTCAAATCCAGTCTCCGCAACCAATAACGCAGTTTGCATATGCAGGCTGTTAAAGAAAACATAATAAAGAGCCTTGCTGGCTCATTGCTTATTGTAAGCGTGGCGGTATCGAGCCGTTGAGGCGATAACACGTCCCGGCCAGCCCTTTTTATTATGAATGGATCTTTAGCTCAGTTGGTAGAGCGCCGCTTTTACATGGCGGACGTCGAAAGTTCGAATCTTTCAAGATCCACCATTTTTATACTCGATTCGTCTAGTGGTCTAGGACACTGCTCTTTCACGGCAGGAACACGGGTTCGAACCCCGTATCGAGTACCATATAATAGTCGGCCCCTAATCCTTCAGGGGTCGAAAAGGTAATGCGTAAGTAAAGCCCCTGCGTAGCCCAAGTCATCTGAATCTACTCATTAGAGATAGTCTTAAGTCATTGGAATAAATTAAAAATAGACAGATAACGCGTTTTCGTTATAATGCCGATAGTTTTAGCTGGTGTGCTTGTAATGAGGTAAAGAGTCCTTCGAAGTGAGTCATGCTTTTGAGAAAAGGAACGTCATTAATTACAGGCGTTATTTATAAGTGTTATTTAAGAGGTTAAAATGAAAGAGGCTATTTTTTTAGAGTTGGATTATTTAGTTAAAAGAATTAAGACGTTAGATAAGTCTGACTTTAGAGTCGATCAAGACAGGGATCAGCTAGAAAGCAAGCTTTGTAGTAAAATCATTGAGTATTTTGGGCCTGTTGGTTCTGTTTATGTAAATAATATTAAAATCGTGTTGATGTCTGATATTTCAACCTCTGAAAGGAAGGGTTTCATTTATAGTACCATTAAGAAAGCTGAGGGGGAGGAGTTAGGCAGGTTTTCTATTTTTAGTTGCGTATATAATGATACTAATTATGAAGGAGGCAGGGAGCTTGCAGGCTTAATGGTATCTTTTTGTCTTGCGGCGCTTGGTGGTTTATTATTTTTTATTTACTCACTCCCTAGCCCTAATGGCGAGGTTATTGCTAATTTTTATTTAAAATATATGGTGTTGGTGTTTTTTCTTGTTTTATCAGCAAAAAACCTCGTAAATGTCATTGCGGTTACCAGAGGTGGGTGTGTTGTAAATGATTTGCCTGCCGAATCTTCTTTTTTCAGTAGATTGTTGTTCAGAAGAAGGGTGCTTGCCTCATCTGTAGTTAAGTGGTTAAGCAAGCTTGCCTTTTTTAAATTATCGACTTTAAGTTTTTCATTGTTGCATGGAACAAAAACATTCGTATTATTTTTATATCTGGCATTTTCCGTATTATTAGTGAGAAGTTATTATTTAAATCCTGAGCCTCTTGGATTAGTAGAGGAGGAAATGTTATTCATTATAATAGAGCTATCGTCATGGTTTGTTTTGATCTTTGATTTTTTTGTCCGTTTTTGTGTTA
>Ga0115572_10000625_pt1 | contig 29625 bp, 62 predicted proteins | sample COGITO_mtgs_1206_FD_88681 | JGI IMG/M metagenome (GOLD analysis project Ga0115572, IMG submission 88681) | Pelagic marine microbial communities from North Sea - COGITO_mtgs_120607 | ecosystem: Environmental > Aquatic > Marine > Epipelagic | place: Germany:Helgoland, sampling site Kabeltonne... | reverse complement strand
GTTTCTGACCTGACTTTTTGTATTCTTTCTTTGATTCTGTGCGCTCTAACTTCTAATGGAGAAGCTGGTGCACCATAATATGTAAATAGGTTTCCTTTGAAACCACAGGAAAAACAGTGAAATATCCCTGTAATTCTATCGACGCGCATTGAAGGGTTACTATCATCATGCTCAGGATTTAGACAATGAATCTTCGCATCCTTTCCCGAGATGTGGTATTCAATGTGTTTCTGTTGTAAAAGTTCTTCTGCCGTCATTATTGTATATATTATAACCGATTTTCGGTTGTGTGTCAAGAACTATTTTAGGATATTCTTCTTGTGCTTCCATGGTAGTTCGTCACCTAGCCTTTCATACTCTCTAAACTTTGGGTCGTCCTCATAATACATGGACTTCCATACTAACTCTGCCATTTGAAACCAAACAGCAACAGCTTTATCTCTAAACTCTTTGTCTCCCCATAGGTAATAAATTAGCCACCATTCTTTATCAAACCTACATACTCTAACTTCTTGTTCCCATAATTCAGGTAATTCACTAAGAACTCTTAGTCTTTGACTTCCTGCAATAGGGTACCAGTTAGGCATACAGAGAAGAGGAGAACGTACTCCTTCTTTTCTTAGTGCTTCTTTTAGCGGTTCGTTTGGTGGAACATTTTTTATATTTTCTTTGACTTTATCTTGTTCTAACAACCATCCTATTGTTCTTACATACCATGTATGCGGAGGCAAAGGCACTAGCTCTGCTGTTTCTCTACTTACTCTATCATCTGCCATCTTTCAAAATCCTTTTTATAGTAATTATATATCATCTCTTTGATAATATTTCTATCAAACTTTCTAATCTCTACCCCTCTTTTTATATGTTGTGGCTGTAAGTTTGCATACTTCCAAACACTATTTATTGTGAACACTTTAACCTCAGGCTCTCGATAATACATCCACTGTGGATGAATAAACTTATGACTTTGATAAACATTAAATACATCGTGACCATCTTCAAAATAAACTGAAGGTAGTTTATTAATAGTCTTTTCTGTCCATTGTTCTATTCCTTCTTTTATAATGTTTCTCATATAAAAATGTTTATATACACTTATCCATCTATCGAGAGGGTTTCTTATAACTGTAAAATATTCAAAGTTAGGAAACTGCATAAATGCTCTATCATATGTAAAATGCCACTCTGTTTTAGTTACTCTATTAGTATCATTAAAAATAATATAAGGATGATTAGAAGTTCCTAGTTTTTTCATTTTTATCATATCATACTTTTGTATGTATCGTTCAGTGATAGAAGTACCTCCTGTTTTAGGTATATGAATAAATATTCTGTTTTCAGGTTTAATAACCATTATGAATGTCCTCTATCCTTTCTTCATATATAGGTCTAAACTCTTCTAAGGTTGGAAAGGGTAGATTCATACGTTCGCTTTCCTGATTCATATATGCAATTTCTGCACAATGACAATGCCATGCTTCTTCTAATTGTTTTTCTGTGTATAAAACCATACTCCTGCCCTCCTAGCGTCTTCCTTTTGTCCTTGTTTTCTTATTTTTCTACTTCTTTCTGAAATAGGGTTAAGCATCCATAAATATTCATTCTTTACTGTTTTCTTTTGTACCATACTTTGTCCCATGTTTTATTTCTATCAAAAAAGCACTTATAGAATAACTGATATATTCCTCTAACATCAGTTACATCATAATCTTCCACAGGCTTCCCTATAGAATAAAATCTTTCATTACCCATCCACAACGTAAAGCCTTTTTCTTTTTGTAGTTGTTTCCATTCTTTATCCCACTCTGGGTTTTCAAGTGGTATTTTAAAAATCAATTTCTCATTATCAACTCCAAGTTCATATAGATTCCCACACTTTACATATCTTAGTGGGGGTAATCTTCTATCAAACTTCATGTCGATTTTATTGTTTCCACCTTTTTTATTTGGTGTTAACTCTGTAATCTTGTCAAACTTATTCTTTATAAATCTTGTATCGTGTACACCTGGTACAATAACTAGACAGTCTAGATTAATCTCAGGAAATAACTTCCACAACCATAGCCTATTCATTCCATAAGGTACTGTTATATAGTTTCCATCTGTCCATACTTGTAAAGGATTTACAAATCCTTTATCTAATACATCTCTGATAAAGTGATATAATCTTATATCTATTCTTCCTTGCTGTCCTTGAATCCATGCTCTAGTAGATATAAGAGGGTATTCATAGTTTCGTACTTCTTTCATACCTTTATCTAGTATGTTTGTTTGAAATACTAGCATCCTATTAGGTGCCCAGTTAGGATTAAATATCATATGTATCTTCTCCTGTTGTCATTGTTTCTTTTAACTCAGCTTTTTCATCTGGGTCTAGAGCAGTGTGCGGGCCAATTTTTAGTGTGTCCCAATTCATTTCTGAAACGAATGGCTCCGCTTTTCCGTTTCTCATCTTATCACATTTTAACTTAATACAAGGCTCTGCGTCTCCCCAATGCTGTATGCTGTAAGCAGCGTCAACAGCATCCAAGATTCCTTTTGAGAATCTTGCCTCTCCTTTCTCATTAGTCTGGAAAGCGGAGAGAACTAGAACTTTGCTCTCTTGTGCGAGAGATTTGAGACCTTTTGAGATCTCGATTTGCTCGGTCCAATCGTATTGTCCTGAACGGTTTGGTGCGTTATGGCGTCTAATCTGGTTTAGGTAATCTACTATCACTATTCCAAGGTCAGGTAATTGCGCTTGTTTCTGTCTTACTACGCTAATAATTTTCGCTAAAGTAAGAGAAGGGTCATAATGTACATCTATTTGAGGTTTATCTGCCAACTTGTTTCTAGTAAGTTGATAGTGGAACTTATCAAAATCTTGATGTTCCTTATACTCAGCGAGACATTCATCTCCACCTTCAAATCGGTCTGCCCACCAAGTCGCAACTTTCTCCCACTCCATAGGAGCAAGATTCTTAGTTTTTATGCGATTAGTAGGCACACCTGTGGAAATAGCAGCAACTCTTTGTAGAATCTGTCTTGTGTCCATTTCAATAGTGAAATACAAAACAGATTTACCTTTTGCTTGGGCAGCGGTAGCAACATTACAACAAGTAAATGACTTACCTCCACCACGATTACCACCAATAACTACCAAGTCTTTGGGAGAGAATGTGTAGTCCAGGTCGTATTCTTGATTGAGACCGAGCGGCAAAAACTTAGATAAATCCTCTGCATTATCGAACAGTTCTATAGAATCCATACTTTCTGCTTCATCACTGGTTTCAACTCGGTCTTCGACTTGTACTACAATTTCTTGGAGTAAGTCAATGTTTTCACGAGCATCGCCAATAGCAATATGTTTATCTACATAGTCTTCGATTCGGGATAATATTTCGTTTTGCGTAAACTGGTTTTTTAGATAGTCTAATAATATAATAGAAGAAACGTCTGTTTCTACAGTTTCTATTGCATAGACTTTTTCTTGAAGTTCTCTTGAACGAACTTCGAGTTTTAAATCTTCAAATGTTGGGAGTGCTTGATACTTATGAACGTGCTTGTCTAAGATTTTCCATAGCTTACGGTACTCACCCTCAGGTAAGTAATGCTCTTTAAGACTGTTCCAAGTCTCAAAGTCTCCATTCGCAATGATTTGCTTAAGTAATGCACTTTCTAAAGTCAAATTGTCTCTCCCAAAACAAAGATTAAATTATAAAAAAGGCGAGGCAACCCATAAGGGAAGCTCGCCTGAGATGAATAGGTATTAGCCTATTTCTTTTTTAGCAGCTCCGTTATAGTCTGAGCACTGTAGACCTCTTCTAGTAAGCATAGTTTTAACACCTCTTACTGTTTTGCCAATTTCAGATGCGATATCTTCTACTGACATATCTACTATATTAAGACCATCTAAAGGATCAGCTTTGCTTGAGCCTTTAGTTTCTTTCTGCTTAGGAATAGCGTTGATTTCACCAGCTCTAAGTAGTGATAATGCTTTTCCTCTGATTGAGTTTACGCTTCTGCCCATAGCTTCTGCGATGTCCTCAATAAAAGCTCCGTCGTTTACTAATGAAACGAACTGGCTTTCTTCGTCTTCGCTGTAAGTTTTTACAGTTTCAACTTTAGGTGCAGGTTTAACATGTTCTGTTAACTGCATAGATAAGATTTTACCTTGAATTGATTTTGCACTAAATGCTCCACCTTCAAAGTTAGAAGCGATTTCTGCATAAGTGTAGCCACCTGAGTTATCTGTTACAAAGTTTTGTAACGTTGCTTCTTGCTCATCTGAAAAAGATTTGCTTTGTGAAGCTGATGCTAATTCAACTTCGTGTCCCATTTTTCTTAGCTTAGAAGAGACACTTCTTACTGAAGTCTCTAATTCTTCTGCTGCTGAAGCAACAGTTGCTTGAGATATAGGGGTTTCTCCACCGACAAAGTCCACTAAAGCTTGTGTTCTTTCGTCTGTCCATTTTGGTAATGCCATTTTTAATTTTCCTTTATTAATTTTTTTAAATTGGTTATTATTACAACACCTCGGTCACGAGCTGTCTTTGTTTTTGCTGATTCGAGTCCACTCTCATTTATAAGATGAGTGCAGTCTTTTGTCAGACTTGATTTTACAACATACCCAGACTTTTCTAATACCAAGGTAGCATGTGCTTTTGTTGGGTAGCTTTTTAACTTACCTGATATACAAACGACGCCTGTGACCTCTTTCTTTTCTTTAATCTTGTTGTTCCAATTGAAGGGAAGGTTGTCAATGTATTTGTTAGGATAAAACTCAGTGTCTAACCACTGTAATAAGCTAGCTGATGCTTTTGGTCCGATACCTGCCTCAGTACAACTGTTCTCGCTAATATCTTCGATGTGAGATATTTTATCGCATAATTTTTGAGAAGCCGACCGACCAATAAGTGGTATTGAGAAAGCTGGTATTATATCGACCAACTTACTACTTTTAGACTTTTGCAATTCGTCATAAAGTTTCTCAGCTAACTTAATACTTCCTAATCTTTGCTGTATTTCATCTACAGTAAGTTCATAAAGTTCTGGGTAGTCTTGGACTTGCAACTTAACTAGAGTCGCTGGTCCAAGACCTTTTATTTTAAGAGTAGAAGCAAAGCTTTCCAACTTCTTGCTCCATTGTGCAGAACAGTATTGGTTACGGCAAAATAATTGCTCATTGACCAATTCTAATTCACTATCACAACAAGGGCAGTTGGTTGGTGCTATAATCACATTCACTTAGCTTCTCTCTCCTAAATATACATATATTATACAAAAAGTTTAAGCATCTGTCAAGAACTTTTTTTCGGATGCTTAACTTATAAGCGTGAATCAATTTTTTAATCGTCCTCGTAAATATGGGTATCTTCTACATAATCATTTCTATGTTTCCAGTGAAACCAAACTGCTTGAATCTTTTTAATTAAACTCTTTATTAAATCCATGTTTCCTTATATCCTTTACTATTCTATCATGCATTAGTGCATGTCCTTGTTCTAACGGATGGTCTTTTTCTCCAAAGGGTACTCCCGCCTTTTTACACATATCATACATACCTTCTTCTTTTAGGAAAGGTAACCTTTTAAACCATTCTTTTTTATCTATTTGGGGAGTCTCCCATACAAAGTTTGCTCCTTCTCTAAATGTACGTTCTAAGTACTCTGGTAAATGTAGATACGGAGTTTTCGACATAGTATAATTCAAAACATTAATTCCTAATGACTTTAAGTAAATATTAGTTGTATACATATAATGTAAGTTATATATTAAATTAAATGGCATATTTCTTACATTCACCATATAATCCTGTAAAGATTTCTTAACAACACCTGGTACAGGATTTCTAGTTATATAACTATTCTCTTTATCTATAACTCCAGTTTTAGGATTCCAGTTAAAGTTTGCCCAATTAGCTGCTCTCCATATAAACTCATGGGACGATAAGGGTGCCCACTCTAAATACTCCATTCTATTAATTCCAGTCCACATAATTACTACAAGGGCAGGTTGAAAGAATTGAGGCACATCATTTATAGTTGTCCTCCATATTCTATCATTACTTCCTCCAACCTTTGCATGATTTATACACTCTTGATTAAACTCTTCTGAAACAGACCAAGCAAACTTATGCTTCTTCTTTCCAACTTCCATTCCTCTAACAAAACTACATCCATTCCAATATATCATAGTACATCTACTCCATATTTTGTTTCAAATTGTTTTGCATCTTCCCAAGTGTTCACAATAGGTTGTCCTTTTATATTCAAACTTGTATTAAGTAACATAGGAACTTTAGTTACTTCATAATAATATTCTAGTATTTCTCTAAGATTACTTCCATCATTCTTTACTACTTGTACTCTTGCTGTTCCATCCACATGAGTTACGCTAGTGTAGTCGTGTTTTGCCTTAGATACAAACTGCATATATTCATTTGCATATCCTTCAAAGTATTCGTCATAGAACTCCTCTAGTATTGCTGGTGCAAATGGTCTAAACTTTTGTCTTCGTTTTATATCATTTACAGTATCTTTTACATTGGTTCTAACGTCTGCTAGTAAAGACCTATTACCCAAAGCTCTTGGACCAAACTCTGCTTGTCCATTTGCTACTCCACATACTCTTTTGTATACAAGTTTCTTTACTATTTTGTTAACATCTAAGTCTCGAATAATATTTTCTCCCCAAAAAGTGTGAGGATAATCTAATCGTTTCTTTGTGTGTGCTAATATACAACCAAGTGCGCTTCCTGCATCGCCTGGATTAGGAAATATCCACATATCATCAAACATAGGACGAATCTTACTATTTGCTACACAGTTTAAGGCAACTCCACCACCATATACTAGCTTAGAGCCATGCTTTCTTGCTTCACGCATAATTTTTAGTATTTCTTGTTCTATTGTATACTGCGCACTTGCGGCTATATCGTATGGGTGTTTCCAAAACCATTTTGTTAAAGGAAATCCATGACTACAATCAGATTGTACTTCTTCTGACATATCTATTTCTGCATCACCATATGCCGCCATACCCATTGTTATATACTCATCTTCGTTTGGTTTGAGTCCTATTCTTTTCGTAATAGCACTATAAAACATTCCCAAAGACCAAGGGTATTGTTTACTCCATATCTTTTTTCCATCTTTCCATATAGTTGCTGTGTCATACTCGCCTACTGCGTCTATAACTACACACACTACATCCTCAGTAAATGGAGCAGTATAATAACCTGCCGCCATGTGACTTTCGTGATGAAAGATTGTTTTAATATCGTAATCTCTTTTTAGCTCGATTCGAGACTGACCATAATGCTCTCGTCTTGCTTTTTTAAACTCTGTGTTTTCATAATAAATAACTTGGTCTCCTTTCTCTTTTTGTACCAAGTTATCGGGCAACCATCTATCATTTTTAACTCTTGTATATCTTTCGGCTTGGGTTGCAAATTGTAATTGATTATACTCATCTACCACAGCTATCGCTGCATCATGGAAGCCTTCACTAATTCCTATAAACTTCATAATTCAAACTTTCCGTAGGCAAATATATTTTGACTGTATCTCATTCCTTTTGTAATTGCAGTCACTTCGTGTGGTGATAGCGAGTGGAATAAAATCATTGTTCCTTGTTCTACAGGTGCAGCAAATCCTTTTACAATTAGTCTACCACCTTCGTACTCGCTGGGGTCTGACAGCTGAATAGCTGCAGAGATTTTTCTACATTCTCTTTTCTTGTCATATAAAGTATCGTCCAATATCATATCATAGTGTAATTTAAAATATTGTCCAACTCCATATCTATTGATAGCTGCTTCAATGTGTCCATTCAAGTGTAAGTTATAATGTTGTTTATTGAAAGTTTTAAATGCTTCTACGACTTCCTTTCTTTTCATAGGTAAACGATAAGTTATGTCTGCATTTCTGTATCCACCCTCTTGCACTTTTCCATCTAAACCCCTAGACTTTGCGGCTATCCATTCATTATCGGGGTGATTTCTGAGTGAATCACATTCTTCCTTAGTATAAAAGTTTTCAATTATTGCTATCATATTCTTCATTCTTTTTTGGAAATGCCTCTAATATTTTAGACTCCATGCTGAAACATTCCGTGTGTCCACCAAACTTGTGTTGTGTTTTATGTCTATCTTTCTGAAACTGGTTGTGTAGCTTCTGCTCGAATCTCCAACAATCGTATATCGTCCCGCTCCACAAACGCTGAATCCGAATATCGTAGTTGGTGAATCCACGCCCTCTTCGAACTGCGTCTTTGAAGGTTCTTCCTTTTGCGATGCCGACTTTTATAGTTTCTCGTTCCCATGTTTTCATATTAACCAGTACTATGCCATATAGTATTCCATCCCTGTCTTTTTCTTCAGGGTAGTTGCGAAAATACGTTTCGTTGTATATACCTCCTGCCATTAGACAGTAAATAATTTAGTTAAAAGTCCTGTTAATAATATAAAACAAGCAATAGCATTTAGAATAATTAAGGCTCTATCTTTCCAGATAAAAGCAACAAATAACCAACCTAAACACCCAAAGAAAGATAATATTGTATCAGCAGTGTTCGATATTCCTGTTGACCTAATAACCATAGCTGAAAGAAGGATAACACTAGCAGTCCATTTAACATACCAATCAAGGGTAAGTTTTGGTGTAGCACTTTTAAATATCCTGTTGCTGTTTTCCAGCTCTTCTTTTGCATACTTCATACTCTTTTTACAACGCGAGGTATTATTTCCCCACTTCTAATAACTTCTACATTACAACCTATTTCTAGGTTTAACGCTTCTATGTAACCAATATTATGTAGAGTTGCTCTACTAATAGTAGCTTCGCCAATCACACACGGCTCTAAGATTGCAACAGGTGAGACAGCACCAGACTTACCGACATTCCATTCAACATCAAGTAATCGAGTAACTACTCCTGCCTGTCTACTTTTTAGAGCGAAGGCTCCTCTTGGGTGGTGTGAAGTGTGGCCTAATGTTTTAAAATATATATTAGAGTCGACCCTTACAACTTTACCATCCTGAGGATACTGGCTATAATCACTATGTGTGACAGTTAAGAATCCCATGTCTTTTATCATAGCCATATCTTCAGTCCAACTAGCACATATTGCTGGTTGGATTCCATAAGCTATAAAAGTTATATCACGAGATTCAAACTCTTTTAAGTCCTTTAGATTCAAAGCACCACTTGCATAATTTCTAGCATTTGGTATTTCTTTTGGTGCAACAACTTCTCCAGTAATCTGTTTCAGTCCTTTGCTCCATATTTTATTTGGCACTAAAGTCTTAATTTTATCTGTAATATCTAGCCCTGCTTTTCCATCTCCACGAGTCAACGCCTGTGTAAGTACACCTTCTATATAAGTTATAGACACGGCTGCACCGTCCAACTTGGCAGTCATTATGTGTGGTTCTTTGGAATCCCAATCTGGTTCTTTATCTTTTCCGACAAAGACTTTTTGTAATGAATACATTGGGAAGGGGTGTTGGAATCTTTCTTCACTAGAATCATACCCAACTTTATTTTCAAGTTCAGTATTCTCTACAAGTCTATCATACACATCATCAGGCAATATTGGATTGCCCTCAGCGTACTTTTGATTACACAACTCTAGGTATTCTGTTTTATTCATATGTATATTATACAGAATATTTGAGGTTTTGTCAAGAACTATTTTTAAGGTTGATAGATTTTATCTATTGTTTCTTTAAAATGAGTTTCTAAAACTCCTTTGACTTCGGATATAGAAAGAATCTCCACTAATGAATCAAAAAGCTCTCTAGTATTATCGAAATCTATAGGTAGCGCAATGCCATCCCTTGTAGGCTTCCATGTTTCATCAAAGTCTTGATAGTATTTTCGTATGTGTAAATATTCCGTTTCACGAAAAGTATTTACCATTACATATACTTTCTCACTTTTTTCTTCGTTATAGTGTATACATTTTTCATACACTGCTGGGGCTTCATGTAGTTCTATCATTTCTCAGTATCTTTGCTAAAGGCACGATAGAAGTCACATTATCTGGAGCTAACAGTCTGTAAGAGTCGGTATCCCAGCAAAACAATAGAACTTGTTTTTGATTAGGTTTTGCTCGATTCTTTTTTGATTGTATATACTTATTATCAAAATCCATAGTGCAAACATTATATTTCAATCTGCGACTATTTTGACTTCGATATGTTACTATTGCATCACCTGCAGTGGTAACTCTTTTAATAAAGTCATCTTTCTTCATCTGTTCCTTGTGGGTGGTTAATATCTATTAGCGTCCCATCAATGGTTATATGTTACAAGGTCTTTATTAAAGGTACAAAAATACACAGGGAGGTTGCCCTCCCCATGTTTTCAGGGGTAATTAATCGTTTAGTTTATTAATTAGAGTAGCGAAATACATAGCAGCTTTCCCTGTGAGCTTGCTTATGATAGCTGCATCGGCTTCTTCGCCCATGTCACTAATCGCTTTAGTCAGTTCGTCTTGAGCTGCGGCAACATTTACTCTGCCACCACCAGTTCCACCACTGCTTGACTTAACAGCTGGAGTTTTCTTTACATATACTCCTGCTTTAGTAAGAATCATTCTGACACCATTTGGGCTCTCGCCTAATTCTTCAGCAATCATCTTAACAACTTCCATACTGTTTTCTGGAGTTGGTTCTTCTGCAGTATACATCTCTACTGCCTGAGCTTTAGCTTCGTCTGTCCACGCCATAGTTCTTTTCCTTTTTAATGTGTAGTTTTTAGTGTATTCGGCAAGAGTATGAGTATTACGATACCCTGGACACCAACCTGTGGTATCTAGCATTTGTTGGTAAAACCTGTCACTCATTGCTTATTTCCTTAATATAAATATATTATACAAGAAGTTTGGGCATGAGTCAAGAACTATTTTTTAATAGCTATACCCGTAGGTAATAATATCATTGTGATACAGCTCAGCAACATGACTACGAGTATTTAATGTATACCATCCTTTCCAATCGTACATTTCTATTGACTTCTCTACTTCTGATTTATCTATCACTTCTACTTCTAAATCTAATAGTTCCTGTTCCCAGTTTTCAAATCTTATTAAGTAATCGCAGCTTGCAAATTGTTCTGTTTGCATTATTGGTTTATGCTTATCAATCCATTTATCTAAACCAATGTAATCTAAACTTAGCATATATAGAGATACTACTCTCTCATATGGATTTCTTGTGACACCAATGGTCTTATTATTTGTTGTTGTTAATATCAATTTTATTCACCTTATATTCTTGTTTTAATTCTCTAGCTAATTCTTTTGCATTATCTAGTTTATAAGGCAATGTTTCTTTATTAAATCTATCTATTCTTTCGACAGCATCTAATAATGCTATTAGTTTTTGAGTACATTGTTGTATATCATGCATTTTTGATTAAATCCTTAAGAGAGCTTAATTTATCTTGTGCTTCAGCAAGTTTGCCTAATTGTTTATCAAACTCTTCAATTAAGTCTGAATGTTCTCCTATACCAACTGAGTTGGTAAAATATGTTTTTAGTACTGCCTTTGCTTCTAATATTTCAGCTTGATATTTAGCTATCAATGCTTCATAATATGGGTTTCCTCTATGCATTTTTATCTCCTAAAATCCCTGCTGTAAAAGATATAATAAATCTTTCTTTAGCATTATCATCAATCAATATTTTAAACAATGGTATACACGCTATAAATAACATTAGCGCATACGCAATTCCACCAATAACTCGGTACTTATATACTATTGAGTTAGGTGCTACTTCTTTTATTGTTCTCATACTTGCTGGGAATGTTCTTAAAAACATCAATGCCCAAGCTGCGAGATAAAATGCAATAAGCCATTGAATTGCATCCATTTGTTTTTCCTTTTACATATACTCTTGTAAATGTCTTAGACTGCCCATATCATAAGCTGCTAATGCATGGTTCTTACCTGCAAAACTTAAGTGTGGGAAGTACGTTTTTTCTAAGTCCTCTTGTTGTGCTTCAATTGTATATACTAGATATAGCTTGTAGCCTCGCTCTTCTGCTTTTTCGGGCTGAAGCTCTCTTTGCACTAACGCTGGATAGTTCTGTTTTATTGCCCAAATCTTTTCACCAACTTTGAACTCCTCTGCTACGCATTGTTCTGGCAGCATAGCTTCTCTTCTACCTTCATAGTCGGTCATTGCCAATTTTTGTGGTACTCCGATTCTATCGATAATACCTTTGACAAATGCTGGAGACCTGTATAATGCTTTCGCAATATCACTTACATTGTCTCCTTCAAGATATCTTTTTATTGTATCTTTTATTTCTGCTGCTGTTGCAGCCTTACCTCTGTTCTGTGCTTTTCTTTTTGCACGGAACTCCATCGTTTCTAGATGGTCTGTAATAATGTTGCCTAATCTTGTTGTGTTGTAAGCTATGTTTAGTATACCACATGCTTCTTTCTTGGTGATTGGCTTACTACCATCTGTAGGGTTTAATAACTCAATTACCTTGGTTATATTTGCTTGTGTAAGATTCTCGTGTTTCTTTGTTCTCAATTTCTACCCCTAGTAAAATTATTGCATAATGTAAAATCTTGAGTAAATCATCAAGATTTCGTCCTTCTTTCTTTCCAAATCTCTGAGCATACTTAATTATATTTCCTAGACAGAAGCCATCTCCGTGTCCTGCATCAAATATAAACTCAGTTGATTGTATTTTATTCATACTATAGTGCTTTCCATATGTGGAATCAATATAGTCAGAAAGCAACTTTATTGCTTCCTTTTCGTTAAATCTGTTATCTGTATAATCACTCATCTGATACTACCATAAATAAGTTCATAATTAGTCTTGCGTTGTTCTTTTTAGTACCAAAACCACTTTTCATTGGAGCGTGCCAATAGTTTGCTGGATACAATACTAATCTATTATATCTATTATCTACTATTGTATGCGCACTCTCATATATATTATCTAGCATTTCTCTTGATGATGATAACATTTTTACTTCTTGTGAGTGTATTTCGTTATCAACTTCAAATAATGCTGTTCCAGAGTGTTTAGGAGGATTGGGAGTTAAGTATAATACACCTGCCCATGCTTTGCCTCCAATTGCTTTTTGGTAATTTTGTACTCTGTTAGCAACATCATGGTGTACCCAGTTGAGTTTTTCTGAGGCTTCAAACCCCATAGTAAAAGCATGACTTCCTGATGTAGTACAAGAAACCCATACTTTTTTATTCAGTGCTTTTTCAACTAGATTTATTACTCTGATTCTAAGCTCTTGGTCTTCTTTAGAATATTTAGTACGCATCCCTGGATAACTTACTTTTTTAATATTTCCCCAAAAGAATAATCTATCAAGTGCATTAGCACGCACTTCATCAGGATTAGGTAAAAAATTGTCTATTATTGTAATCATTTAGATAGTTCATCTAATACATCTATCCCGCCATCAATTTTGGCAAGATATTCTTTCTTATCATCTAACTGACCTTGTAATAAACTTATTTCTGCTACTAAAGACTCTCTTTGTTTATTTAGATTTTGTCTAATCATCTCTCTATGAGATAATGTTGTCATAGGCTCTTTGTTTATTCCAAAGAGTTCATTAATGTCTTTGTCCATGCATTCGTACTCCATTTAATAATTTATACTCATCCCCATTACTTTTTCTAACTACTATAGGTCTTTTACTAAAGTAAAGATTATTTAATCTTTTTTGTATTGCTTTATGTAGTTCTTCTTCTGTTATGTCTTTTGGGAATACCATAGACATACCATTGACTTCGTACTTAACTAGTTCTGTCATTTTGCTGTAATCCTTTCGTCATACCATGCTAGACCTTCATCCCACCAATGGGGCTTGTCTCGGTGTGACCACTTGGCAAATGTTGCCTTGTCTGTGTGATAATAAAGTCGATAACTGCCCACCACGTCACTCTCATCTTTGAGGTCGTCTGGCATAGCCATACCAAATGGAGTCTGTCCTAGACGCTCCATATTCTTTGGCTCAGGCAGTTTGTTTACTACTTCTGCTATCGACTTATGTTGCTTACCATAACGATAATGATACTCGTCATTCAATGCATTTGCATAACAATGAGTCCATTCAAAGTTGTCAAGAGATGACCTCGTCCATATCGTACAAGGATGGTTGTACATCATTGGTAAGTATGGGGTCAATGGTCTTTCTTCCATTGGTAAGTCTTTAATTTTTGCCTTCTCCTCATTGAGGATTTTACTTTCTTCTTTGTTCAAGGCACGAGGAACAAAGCCAAGTACATGGTCTACCCAGATAGCTGTGCACAAAAGCTGTGCTGCTTCGAGTGGCATCTTCACTATGTGTTTATCCACATGGTATTCAGCACACTTGTCCATATCTTCATCTAGATAAAATAAGTTCATATTATATCCAGCACTTGTATTCTTTACACTCGCCAGTCGATCGGTCTACAGATTTACCGCAGACTTCACACGCTCCAATATGCCATGTTTCAAATGACTGTGTTTCAGAGTTCCACATCTGACAAGTTTTGTGTTCTTGTTGTTCGTTATTTTTCATATGTATATTATACTAAAAATTATAGATGATGTCAAGAACTATTTTTCTGACTTATGGCAGTATGGACATTTCTGCCCAAAGACAACGAAAACAATTTGCTTCCTAACTTTGCAGAAGTGTTTCCACATAGTTTCGCCTTTGAACAGATACATCACTATTTTCCAAATGCTCTGCCTGCTTCGCTTATACCAAATGCTCCAAGTGTCACTACAACTAATGAGGTATAGATTGTGTCAGAAAACAACAAATCTTGTCCCATAAATGCAGTAATTAAATCACAAGTAGCAAAAATTATCATGAAGCCGAAAGAGATAAAACCAATAATGGCTTTTTCATTTACATCATTATCATCTAGAAACAAATCCATGAACTTCCGTTTAGGTGGTGCAAGCCTTTTCTTTGCAGCTTCGGCTTCCATCTTCATTTCTTTGATAGTATCTTCAGACTTATCTAGCTTCTCAATGAGAGCCATATACTTATCTAAATCTATCTCAACTTCGTTTCGTGAATTATCACTTCCTTCTGCCATAGTATCTCCTACGGTCTCCAGTCTAGCCACTCCTCCCTTTTCTTATGGAACCCATCAGGTTCATGAAAGTGAAAGGATATGGATATCCTTGGACTTAGAGTTTCTGTGTTATGATACATACCTTTTGGTATATAAAGTAAGTCGCCTGGACTTAACACAAAACTCTCTCTTAGAGTAAACTCCCCTTTATGAGGACTCCACTCATTATACATATTCCACTTAACTTGTCCTTCTACATGAAGTAGAAAGTTATCAGTTGAATCTGCATGAATTGTAAATACGTCTGCATCTTTTTTCCCTGAACAGTACAAGTTTGCCTGTCCTCTACCATAAACTTTTTCAAACTCCTCACACTGATTCCACATTTCTTTGTTTAAAAACTCGCTGAGAGCTAGAATGAAGGAGTGCCCATTTTTCCAAGCTAGATATCCACTTCTTGCTTGATATTTTGGGTCTTCTGTTTTACTGTATATATACTTTGGTGCGTCTTTTTTCTTACACCATTTGCCTTTGTCTTCTACTACTTGTAGTTGTGGCATCCTATCATGTCCACCAATTCCCCAACTATTACAATACTCATCAAACTGTTTCCAATCAAATAGATAATCAAATATAGGTCTTTCCGAGCGAATAGTAAAATGTTTCTTACCTTTGTATTCTTTTAAAAACTGTTCTCTCGTTAGTGGACTAATAATCTCATCGAAGGTCATAATTCGGTTTCTCCATCATTTTTACTTTCTTAACATAATCCCAATAAATCTCCATCAAATCTTGTCTGGGATGTGTGGAATACCCCCAACTTGTGTAGCGAGGATGCCAAGGTTGTGTACTTAATCCAGTCATATGTAGTTGCCATATATCATCTTTTGGTCTTTGTGGTCTTTTTGCTACATTCTGATTATCTTTTATCCAAAAATAATCTTTATTGAAATGTCCTTGTGGTAGTTCTTTATAGTCTGTGACTTGTCCATCGTAAGAGTTCCATCTTGAATCTAAAGTATGGTATAAGTTTTTCTTTGCCCACTCTACATCAGGAGAGTTAGCGTGTATTTGCATCCAGTGTTTTTTATAATTACCTTCCCAATTTTTCATTTCATCTATTGGGTCTACAAAATCTTTCATCTTTTCACAATCAAACAGAAGTACACTATCTGCCCACCAACCATCCTCTCTATTTACTGTATTATCACATAGAAAGTCCCATGCACTTGCCATAGGTTTACCTTCGAGGTCAGTTTCCCACAAGTCTTTAATATCTCTAAAATTAATCATATCTACATCTGTATAGATTGCTCTACCTTTAAAGTTGCATAGCTCTGGTACTGCGTATCGAAAACTAGTAAAAGGTGTCCCCCAATTATTTCGAGTCCACCCCATCTTCTTTGGTCGCATGAAAGTTATGTCTAACTCTGCATCAGTATTCTTAAATAGAGAGAATAGATATACTTGTTCTATTATCTTATCTTGTGAATCGCTAGTCCCAATAAATATTTTAATTGCCGTATTCGACATAAGCTACTAACCCTCCTATTGATTCTGGTATATAAATATGCGACCATTTATTAGAAAATGATTTTTGATGATTTAATTCTAACTTGAGTCTTGTCCACTCTCTTGAATCCCAAGCAAAGGTGTCTAAGTCCTCCACACCCGCTGCTCTTTGTAATGTCCAATGGTGTTCTGTTTCTTTTACAATTATATTTCCTTTACCTTTTAACTGAATATACGAAGCATTTACTCCTGTTTTCGGTATATGAAAGGTTTTAGAAGAACATTTAATTATTTTAAAACAGTTAATAAAAGGACAGTCTGGAAACTTACTGTTAGCCTGTATCCACTCAAATATACTGTCTCTTTCTTCTCTCCATACAGGAAAAGAATCATTATATACCCAACTAGCTCTATTATACAATACCCAAGCCTCTGCCTTCATAAAGTCAGTATCTCTTACAGGATTGTAGTATGCTTGTAGATGTTTTATTAACTTATTTAAACTTTCAGGTTGTTCAATAACCACTTGATTCTCCTCGTATAAATACTACCACCACATCTCTTGCTCCAGAGACTAGTGGTGTAGATTCGTGTTCGTGTATTGATGTAAACATAGTAATACTTCCACACTTTTTAATTGTATCAAAGTTGTGTCTAAACTTTTCCTTGTGTTTAATCCACTTAGGAGGATTACTACTATCCATATAAACATCTGGATAAGTAAAAGTTTCTGCTACCTTTAAATCTCCTCCCTCATATTGTGAAGGATGAGTTAATTGTATACTACAACTTATTTTTCTAACTGATTCTTTGTTTAGGAAATTAGACAGACAAGGTCTATGGTCACGATGTGCGGTAAAGAACATACCTTTTTTATCGTATCTTACCCAATTAATTTCGTGTTGATTACGATTTGGGTATAAATGTAAATTATATGACTTTTTATTGTATAATGATACTGCATCATACAGTCTATCATAAAATGGAAAGAGTATTTGACTGAGTTTCTTACTATATCTAACAGACAGGTCTCCTTGAGACCACTTAGTACCTGCCATTTTCCATTCTCTATTAGAGTTTAGTTTTTTAACTTGATTTACTTCTTCTTCAGACAAAAAATCAGGTATGTGACCAACTATGTCAGAGTTTCGTACGCTCAATTGCAGCTGTAAGTTTTTCAATTTTTTCCTCTAAAATAAACAATCTATCTTCTAATTCTTCTAACCAATCTTCGTTTTCTTCAAATCTTGCTTGTGCTGGTTCATTCTTATCAAACCAATCTGAGTGTTTTTGCATAGCACTTTTCCAAGATAGCAATCTAAATAGATTAGAAAACTTAGTCATTATGTGATTGGATTATCTCTAATGCTTGTTGAAACTCTTTCCCATACTTCGGTTGAATACTCATGTCAAGCACTAAACAAGGTTTGTCTCCTGTATTTTTAACAGCAACCATTGTACTTTCGTCCATAAGTCCTGCTATACAAGTCCAAGACTTTTGTCCTGCTGGATATTGTTTGTGTTTAATTTGTTGAATATGATGTCCTTTGTTCCAAAGGAACGAACCATTACCACTATTCCAAATAAATCTTATAGATAGTCTAGGCTCTCCAACTGAATTATGCCAACCTAAGTTTCCCCACTCTGCTGGTAATATGTGGCAAGACTTCCATTCAAATAGTTTACCTACTTCCACTTTAAATGAATCTAGTACTAAGTTGCTGGTGTTAAACCACTCGGTAGTCATATATCTTCCAGCGTAGTCTACTCCATTAGTTTCTCCCACTCCACTATGATTTTCATCGTTCATAGCATTTAACAGACCTCTTAAATCTGCTCTTGGAATTGGGTTTTTCTTAAATGTGTGAGGTAATCTAAACATTGCCTCTGCCATAACATCTATTTTAGCTAATACGCCCTTATTTCTTATCTGTATTTCCTTGTGATACATTCTCTGTTGTTACCTTGCGATAGTAAATTACTACCTCTTTGAGTTCACGAATATATCGTTTTAACTCTTGCGTGTTATATGCCATTAATTCATAGTCTGGCACACTCATGGCAAAGAAAACTACTTGCCCCTGTTCTTTTTTTACTCTTTCTAAAAACTCGTCTAAGTTTTTATCACTGACTACATACCAATGAGGCTCTTTCAAGTCTATTTCTCTTGGTAGTACTGGCTGTGCTATCTGCCTTTCTATTGGTTTAGCACTAACCTCTAATGTCTTGGTTGGTAGTAGGCTGCACGACGATACCATCATCAGCAGCGTCAATATCCCGACTGTCTTGTTCGATTCCATCAAATACCTCTTTTGTTGCTTTGTTTGCTCTAGTCTCTATGAGTCCAGGCTTTGCTGCGGCTAACTTAGTTAAGTTATGCCTTTTAAATATATCAAGATAACGATTCATTTCTTTCTGTGCTTCTTGACTTTTTTGTTGTAATTCTGTTAATGACTTTGTTTGTAGTGCAAAGTCGTTTTGTAAAGTGCTAATTGCTTCTTCTTGCATTTGTACTGCACTTTCTAGTTTAATGTTGTTTGCTTTTAGTGTCTGGTTCTCACTCCATAAGAAATAACTTCCTAGACCTAATACTAAAATGATTGCTAAAAAGAACTGTTGCATTATAACTCCTCTATCTTATAGTTTAATCCTTCTGCTCCTCGGATTTCTATTATTTCTTTGTCTTCGTTTTGGAACTTTAAGTATTTATCTTGTTTTTTGAAAAACTTGCGAACTATATAAGTTGCATCATCAGCGTCACCGTATGTGCTATTATAACTAACAGTTAGCTTATATCTTGTCGAGAAGAAACTAAGTATTTTTAACCAAATCTCTTTTAGTTCCATTTCTTATTTTGAAACATATTACCCTCTGCTTCCCTACGGCGTTTGAGTCCTTCTAAAACTTTTCCACCTGCTTTGTTCCATCTTGCCATTTGCTCTGGAATACCCTCATAATCGCCTGCATTTAGTACTTTTAACATAGTTGAGGCATTTAGATTACCATTGCCTAGATTGAATGTCCAACTGACTAATGCGTCAAATTGATACTGTTCTAGTGGTACTGTGACGGCTGCTTTTACATAGTCTTCGTACTCTGCTATTTCTTCTACTAGTAATTTGTCTGCTTCTTCTTTAGTAATTACTTTACCTTCTTCTGCAGTTTTGATATGACCATATCCAATAGTCCATACTCCTGCTGCGCATTTATATGCTTTTAATCCACACCCTTCAAAGTGTTTAATTAATTCTAATCCATTTTCTGATATTTTCATTTGCTTCTCCAAGCAGGGGAGAGACCGAAGCCTCTCCCACATCGTTGACAGTCTATACAAGATAGGATAAGTTTATACTTATGACACTAGCACCAAAACTGATTAAACAGATTTGGCTTACAGTTTCACAGAACTCTCCATTCTCACATATTGTATCACGAACTTTGATAGCGATTGCTTTCATTTTAGTTAATCTCCAAGACTTTCCTCTTAGAATCTGGAGTTCGTGATAAGTGGATTGTCAGTAATCCGTCTTGTAGATTTATCTTATCTACTAATAGGTCGGCGTTCAGAATAAATCTTCGTTCAAAAGATTTTAGACTAAGACCTTGATGAACGAAATGCTCATCATCACCTAGTTTGTGTTCCTTTTTACCCTTGATTTGAAGTTCTTTGTTATCAAAAACAATCTCCAATTCATCTTTCTTCCAACCGGGCACTGCGATTTCTATACGATAATCGTTGTTCCCTGCTATTAAGTTATATCTAGGATAGCTACTCTCCGTATAAGACGGGAGGTTAGGCATATCCAATCCAAGCCAAAACTTACTTAAATCTATACTCATTTTTTATCTCCATAATTCCTTTTCAGTAAATATTCACATCTCCTTTCGGTAGACGCACCAATACGTAAGTGAAACTTATCACTTACAAAATAATTATATCAAAAATTAACCTTGATGTCAAGAACTATTTTTCATCATCAAAAGACAGAAGTCCTTTTTCCTCTAAAAAATCAATTGTTCCTCTTATGCCAATCTGTTTTCCAAAGTAGTATGCACCTACTGTAAACCAAATTAACACTATTATATTGCTTATATCATTATTCATAGATAATATTATAACAACTTTGTGGGCTTGAGTCAAGACAAATATTTAACATATCTTAAAATAGTTCTTGACATTTGTTTCTAATTTTAGTATAATATATTTATAAATAAAAGGAGATAGAATGAGTAATACTACTACATTGCGTCAAACACATTCTGATTTCGGTGGAGGTCAAACCATCTTTAGTAAAGGTGCAAGAGACATAGAAGCGAATCTGAATAGTGTAGTTCCACTCGTAATGGAACAATTAAAAGAGGACTACCCTCACTACACAATAGAACATCATAAAAATATTCGTAAGGATAGCAGTTTCTATGATTTAATGGGATATGAACTTCACAACCCCAATGCTAACATCAAACCTGATGGTGGCATGATTACAGTAAATGGTTATCCTGTGTTCTTTGGCGAAGTCAAAAATCAGGGTACGAATCACCTAAGAAAACGAGAAGGATTACCTAGACAAAGTATGGGTAATGGCATTGAGCGTATCTACAAGAACATTGTAGAGATTTCACACATTATGAAAAACTATAACTGTGTGCCTTATGTTATCTTTGTGCAAGGTTCTGACTTTCATCAAGGCAGTTCAATCATTGATAGACTTTCAATGCTCTCGCCTTTCAATGTTCTGAAAACAACAGAAACAAGTGTGTTTATTAAAATTAACGATAACTGGGATGATGAACCAAAGACATTCTCTGCTGCAGAAATGTATGATATTACATTACAAAGATGCAAAGAGAGTCTTTCACATTACAAAGCGAGGTCACTGAATGTCTAATTGGACACAAGAGCAAAAGGACTTTCTTAAAAGGCACTACGGAAGTTTGCCTATTGAAGAACTTGCAAGTAAACTTCAGAAGAGTCAAGACGCTATCTATTCAAAAGTATACTACTTGAGAAGGCGTGGTTGGACATTTGGAGGTGACAATGCCAAGCGTTAATCTAAAAGGAATGAGTTTTGAAAAAGGACTAAGGATTTTTCGCAAGAAAGTAATGAACGCTGGTATTAAAGAGGAAGTGAGAGAACGTAAGTACTACACTAAACCTAATGATACTAGAAATCAAAAGAATAATTATAGGAAGCGAACACGAGAACTCGAGAAGCGAAAGTTATTTGAACTCGAAAGAAGAAGAAGAATCACATCAAATCGTAGATAATTTCACAAGATAGTCGAGGTAAAACATATAATACTTCGACTATCTTCGACAGCATAAAATATTTTTTCGATACCATGACATACAACAATACACAAAATCATACCCCTTCGAAAAACACTTCTTGATTTCTGTTGAAAAGTATGATAAAATAAATACATAATTTGATATACAGTCAATACAAACTACCAATTACACTCGTTAGTCCTAACTGATGAATGATGCTTGAGTGAAGCGTAAGCGAGAACGAAAGCAGAACATCTAATCTAGGACAATGATAGAGTGTAGATTGTATAATCAATATCAACAAGATACAACCAAGTATTCGCTAAACTCAACTCATGAGTTTATAAACCCCACATTAACCACTAATTACTACAAAACTCACTGAACTAAGGACAACTTCCGCCAACCGAAATTATTTTAAGCAATAAAAAACCCCAAACAAGTTGGGGCTAATTACTTCAATCTCGTACTTGGATTCCTAGCTCTTACAAACTATTCCTAGTTTTTAATTTAAAACCAAGCATCTCTAGACTTTGGGATATTTTCGTTTTGAACTATTCTTATTCGCTGTACTGGTATTGTTTCTCTATGACCATCTCCGAATCTTAGTCTTGCTTTCATACCCGTTGGGGATTCAATCAGTCCCATCACTTCTGCATAGATTCCATGCTTTGCTAGTTTATCGTCCTTCGACAGTTTTGCTATACGCATCTTGCTAACTCCTTGAGGGCACTTTTAGGTGCTTTTTCTAACCCCGCTAGGGCTGTGATAGGTAGTTCTAGTCTCTCTGCGAGTTCTTGAACTAACTCTAGTTTCGTGACTGGTTTCTCACCCGTTTTGGTTAGGTATTCAGTCTTTCTATAGACTCCTTCTCTACTTAACTTACCTATAATAGATTTCACACTCTTGTCTAACTCATCTGCTAGTCTTTCAACTGTTTCTCTACTTGGGTCTAGTCTGTATTGATTGGTCATCATTTCTACTTGGTCTTCAGTGTAGTTTACTGCCATAATCGATTCTCCCATTTTTTAATTAATCTTTCTACTGTATGTCTAGACATACCCCATTCTTCTGCACAAGTGAGTATTGCATCTTCTCTACCGAGTTTTGTTTCCCAGTCATAGAACTCATACTCCATTTCATCTTCAGACATAATACTTACTCCTATTATCTGCCTCGTGTGCTTCCCACTCACGAATTAAAGCGTCTCCTCTTAGTCTTTGACCAAAATATATCACTTTTCCACTACTTAGTGTTCTCTTAATAAGTCCACCATTGTATTCAATATCTGTGACTGATTTACCTTCTGCTGTATCTTCAGGTCTATTATCATACCACATCGAGTTTAAACTATGTGCATGCACACCTTTAACGCCTCTAGACCATTCTTCTGCTTGTATGAGTTTTCTTTGCCTCTCTACTATATCATCAAACTGTCCCATTAAGTTCTCCTGTCTCAAAGAAGTTATAAACAAGTTCATCTGTCCACTCTTGTGGAACTATACCAGTGTCTTTGTATTCTTCAAACCACTCGAAGTCATCATCATTTAAATCGCACTGCAACTTTTCTTCTAGCAGATTATTTAATTCACCCCCATCAATATAGTTCTCATCATGAGCACAGTAGTATTCATCATCTTTATATGTCTCAAAATGGTCTACTCCAATAAAGTTTCTGAACTCATCTTCATACGTCATTTTTGCACTTAGTTCAACATTGAACTTATTACTAGCAAACTCCAGCATATTCATTACCATCTGATATGGTGTAGACCACGCACTATAACCATTCATATAACCGTGATTTTCCCATTCTTCTATATTACACCACTTTGCTCCTACATTATCACAATACCACTGGTATGACTCTTTTATCCAACCATCTTCATCATACTCTCTAGCAATATTACTCATAAAAGGTTGCTCGTGTAAGTCTATCAACTCCTGATACTTTATAGCAGGTTCGCCCTCATTCCAATGTGGTCTTTCGTGTTCTTCACTTTTGAATAAAGAATCCCATTGTTCGTCAGTTAAACCTTCTACGCTTAAATTAAAATATACATGATTTGCCATTATAACACTCTCCCTAAAATAAATACTTGTAAAACTAATACTAGAATTGGTACTACAGTCCTTACAAGTTCCAGACTATGTTTATACTTACTCAACTCCTGCTCTAATTTGGTTTGCGTTTTCTTCTTTGCCATTATATATCCCCCTGCTCACGCACTTCACTTCTTACTACTTCAAAACCATTAGGATAACGCTTTTCTAACTTCCTAATGTTTTCATCCATTACTTCATCAGGGGTAAAACCTAATGCTTTACAACCCTGCACCCAATACCAGAGAACATCTCCTAGTTCTCTTTTCATATGGAAAATCTCATCATTTGAGAACTTACTATCTGCCTGAAATACTTTCTTTTTAACTACTTCAGCAAACTCTCCTGACTCTGCCATCATTCCTATCAAGGCAGTCATTAGTCTTGCCATATCTATTTCTTGCTCAACTACTTCACCATCTACTGTTGAGTGATTTCCTCGTAGGTATTCTACTCTATCACACATTTTGGTAGTATCTTTACTTACTGCTGAGGTACAACTATCTACAAATCTAGCATAATCATTTATCTTACTCACGCTACGCCTCCTGATATATCAGATATGAACTTCTCCATCTTTTGAATTGCTTCCATATCTTTTTTGAGTATGAGTTCATCATCTCTTACTATATTGCCGTCCTCTAACTCTATCCACATATGTTTACAGTTTCTTGTTGGTGACTCCCAATGTGGAAACTTACGTTTAGTGTCTAAAGGGTAGTTAATGGACTTTATCTTACTACCATTTGCTTCCATGCCTACTGCATAGTGTCTATTATATTTATTTGCCAATGTCTTTCACTTCTCCTTTAGGTATCACTTGATATGCACCCTTGTTATAAGCAATCGATACCGTGTACTGCTTACTGATGTCTGCTTTGAATGAGTTATCCTTAGGCACAGTATATTCTCCAACTGCTGCACTTGGATATGTTTTCTCATCACTTTTAAACTGTTTGTTTGCGACTTTATTAAAATTAGGTGTCGCTTTTTTACTTGTATAAAGGTGTTTTACCTTTCTTTTACGACCAAATTGGTCATACATCATACTACCTTTTTTCACTATCTTCTCCTAAATTGATGTTCACACCGTAGAGTATACCTAATCTATGTAGCATTTGCTCATACTCAAAGGTCAACTCTACTATGTGACTGTTTATTGCTTCCAAGTCGTCTAAACACAACTTGATTTCTTCCTCGTGCCTCTGCAGTTCCTCTTTGAGGTTGTCTGCTTCGGTCTTTGTTGGGAAAGGAATTACTTTACCCACGCCAGTCGTCCTTGTTATTAAAGTACATATATACTAAGAACATTGCGACTAGAATTAATACTGTTAAGTCCATATCGCCCCCACTAGCATTATAATTAATGCTGTATAACCGAACAGTAGTAGGAACCAATCTACAGAGTCAGAACTATCGAATGGTTCCCAAATTGCATCAAGTAATTTCCTCATCTCCCCTGTCCTCTGTATTTTTTGAATGAACGCTTTTTGTTCTTGTTCATATTTAAACTGATTTGTCTATGACTATCACCCTGTGCTGTTTTCTTTACATGACTTACATGTGCTGCTTTGCCTCCCCACTTCATGATTGCACCTCAGGACTTACCCACTCTACAATTACTTTGCGTCTTGCTAATTCGTTTAGACACTTCTGTCTCACTTTTGGTTTAGTTCTAGTGTTGTTGATTGCTTCGAATAGTTCTTCTTTCTTCATTGTGTGAAGGTAAAAGTGTTCGTATGGCAACTTACTTGCTGGAACTCCTCTGATATATTTTTTTGCACTTGCTTTAAACTTTGCTGGCATAATGTACTCCTGTATTAAATTGTTAAACTTGGGGCAGTCCACAACTCTGCCGTGCACGTTCTGGCGTGACCACCACACTCATTCAGTTAGGAAAATGTGGTTTCCTTTTCTTTTCATACATATATTATACTGGATTTTAACTGACTTGTCAAGAACTATTTTTAAATAGGTAGAAAAGTTTGATGTTAACTTTTGTAAGACAAAAAAATGGGAAGTAATTGTTGGCGTTGCCCAAACTTACTTCCCATTACAAAGTGTTCCTCTTTGTGATTTTTTAAGTGGTCGTGTCGGCATTGCTCACGAACCTATCCACTGTTGTACCCAGAGGTGATGGATATTACGAACTTCAATCTACGACTTGCGTCTGTGGTATACTGCTCATTTCGCATCACTTAAATACTAAGTTGCTCTATTTTTAAGTCTTTGAGATTGACTTATGTGTCGACTTATCGAGTGCCAACTTCTAAAGTATATCTACTTAGTGAAGGTGCGACCTCCGTTCTCGTTGCGTTCTCTTTCCTATTTAAAGGTTGCGACAAAATCGTGTCATACTGCCCACTCGTCCCGCAGTATGAGGTGGAAACCACTTCTGTTTCCTTACTCTCACTCGGCACACTATGTGCACCAGCATATGTGTCTGCTTACTTCCGTGACACCCTAAGGTGGCAGACAACGAGGTTTACTTCTCTGTGTCACCCTACACTCCATTTGACAGTTAAAACTGAATCGCATGGCGTGGGATTTACAAGCGTGGTTTCCTCACTCTGGGGTTGATTGTTTGGTCATAATCCACCCTGTTCAATTACCTCTGCTTTAGTAAACCCGAAGGTCGTAACGCCCATTAAAACAGTAAAACAAAATCGCTTTTATACTATCGAGATAGTGCCGAGTTATCTTGTTGCGTTGACTCCGCTTACACCCTTAATCTACTCCAAGCAAAATGTTGGAGAGTATGGAATTACTGGAAGTATCCACTCAAACTATTTACCGACCAGTTCGTCGGGTATGTACTCGCTTCCTGCTGCGGAGGATATGTCTACATACGACTTTCAAAAGCGGATATTATCTCAGTTAACGCACTCTATCAATATCTAACTAGCATACGGCAGTTTTTTACGTGACGCCTCACTTGGTAGAAAACAACTCTCGCTTATTTTTTCGCTACCACTTCTCTGAGAGTCTCTATGGGTCACTGCTGAAACATTAATTTTTACGATTTAATGTTGTTTTCTTTGTTTCTGAATATATATTATATCCACTTTTTGTCCTTTTGTCAAGAAAAATATTGATTTTTTTCTCGAAAGGTGGTCTGGGCAAGCAGTTTAATTTTAAGTGTTGCTACCAAGTAATTGGTCTGTTATCACTTCCTGATGCCCAGTCCCAGCGTGTTCGGAGGTTCTGCGTTGCTTTCCCACTCAGTATGTCGGTGGTTCTGTTAGTTGCTTTCCACTCTCGGTTTCGCCTTCTCTTTCTCTCAAAAGATACATATATTATACCGACTTTGAGAGGGTTTGTCAATAGAAACATTACTGTTTTTACTGAAACTTTACTTTGAACAGGGGGGTGTAATTGACCCACCAAAAGCGAGGGGTGAGGGAGTCGAACCCCCGACTGTCACTAAAGTACCTTATTAGTGCCGTGCTTCCGTAGACACCTACCCCTCTGAACTAACCCTGTTCAAAGTAGATTACTTAGGGTAATCAATCCTTGACACTTACTGTGAGATTGCGTCAACTAATCTTTGTAGGTCTTGCTTGCCTGCTTTGACTAAAGTCGGAACTTCAATTCCAAAGTGGTCAGCAATTTGAGCAACTAATTCTGCTTTTGCCACTACTGGTTCGCCAGATTTGGTTGTTCTAGGTTGTGCTACATACACTCCCTCTCTGCTTAGTTTAGCAATGATACTTCTAGTAGTCTTGCCGAACTGTTCTGCTAGTGCATCTACAGTATCTCTACTTGGATTTTCTGTGTATGCTTCAGTCATTTGATTGACCATTTCTTCTGTGTAATTTTTTGCGTTTGCCATATTGTATTTCTCCCAATTATTTATAAGTCTATTATAGTAAATATTTTCACACTTGTCAAGGATTTTCTGAAAAAAGTTTGATTTTTTGTTTTTCATTTTCTTTCCCTCTCAAAATATACATATATTATACGCGCTTTGTATTCCCTTGTCAATAGAAAATGCACATTTATTTATAAAAAATCGCAGTCTAACTTCGGGGGGCGGGACGCGAAACCACCTCGCTTCGCTCGAATTGACGCCAAAAAGGGCAAAATTGTGATAATTTCCCTTGACACCCGCGCAAATCCGTGCTAAAATATAAATAAGACTTATTATATCCCCGCCATCGTTTTTACACTTCGATGCGTCACTTTAGCACTTATCGGTTTCGCACTCTGGCGCAGGCGACGCTTTGCCGAAAGCCTTTGTTTATGCGGGGTTGTGCCCGACCGCTGTGAGAGACTGCTCAAATTAAAATAATTAGATAAAAATTAAAGAAACCCTTGACAAACCCGTCAAAGTGTGATAAAATCGGCGCGGAGCGCTTTGGCTAAAAATAATTAATCTTTTTTCGCTTTACCTATTGACCAAAGTGATTATGACCTGTATAATATATTCCATATTAAGGAGAAAGAAATGAAAAAAGTTGAAAAAGTAAAAAAAGTCCACAAAACAAAAGCAACATTAGTGGCAGAATTAGAAGTTGCAATGAAATTAGACAAAGGTTTCCTAAACAGTCTCGAAAGAGCGAACGCTGAAACAATCAAAAGATTGATGGAACAAGTGTCCTAATAGCAGAACCCGCGAAAGCGGGTTTTTTATGGTCTTTGCGTGATAGTAAGTGCTTACTAACATAAAAAGGGACAAATGTCGCGGCAAATTATTTTTAATTTTTCCTTGACAAGCGTGATAAAATATGCTACAATAATAGGGTGGGGGGCGGGATAGGCTCCGCTTGCGTTAGAAAGACTTGGGGATAACCTGTGGATAAGTCGCTGCGTTTCAGATAGACTTTGCACTCATCGCTTTGGCACTCTCTGGCGCACACGCATCGGTTTTCCACTCGTCGGTTTTTCACTCTGGCGCAGAGCGCACTTTTTTAAAAAAATATAAGGGAATCGCTAAATGCGAATGATTCTCGTTCTGAGAATGATTCTCATTTACATTTGGGATAAATAAAAAAGGGCGATTTCTCGCCCTTTGGTTATATGGATTTTATTCCACAATTTTCATTCCATTCTCTAGCATTAATTGAGATTCCCCCCATGTTTTCAATTGCTTTTAAGTTATCCTCGTTATCATCAAAAAACCATTTTGGAATTAATCTAAAAGGTTTCAAATTAAAAAAAGGATTTAATAATCTTCTCTTTAATCTCCAATCGGCTGTATTTTCTCCAACCTTTCGGCAAGTGATGTAATCATAATAAATGCCCATTGAATGAATATACTCATAATCATGCTCATTTAATTCTCTAGCTGTGCATAAGATGATAATGTGTCCTTGCTTGTAGTCATGGACAAGTTGCCAATACATAGGAAGTAAATCATCTGTAAAAATGTTTTCTTTTGTATTGTTTCTTTTCCAATGATCCAAATCAAGTTTTCCATTTTCATCATGCCTTGCTCGGTGGCTAGAATCTATAATTGTGCCATCTAAGTCATAGATTCTAATTTGTGGATTAACATTGAAAAACCTTTCAACAAAATGTGTTTTTAGTTTCATAATCCAACCCTCGATAGTTGAGCAATCATCATAAGCAAAGTTAAAACAAATAATCTCTTATCCTCGTCAACCCATGAAACCCAAAGAATACATAAATTGCCTGTCCATAATAAAAACAAAGTTTCTAAAGTTGGAAGTTTCAAAAATCCTTGTAAT
>Ga0115572_10000622_pt1 | contig 29718 bp, 32 predicted proteins | sample COGITO_mtgs_1206_FD_88681 | JGI IMG/M metagenome (GOLD analysis project Ga0115572, IMG submission 88681) | Pelagic marine microbial communities from North Sea - COGITO_mtgs_120607 | ecosystem: Environmental > Aquatic > Marine > Epipelagic | place: Germany:Helgoland, sampling site Kabeltonne... | reverse complement strand
TTAATATTCGTCCTCGTTCCACAGATAGTCTTCATCTGTTGGGTAATCTGGCCAAATTTCTTCTATAGAATCATAAGAGTCTCCCTCATCTTCTATGGCTTGTAAATTTTCTACAACCTCTAGGGGTGCTCCCGTTCTAATGGCGTAGTCAATTAATTCGTCCTTAGCTGCCGGCCAAGGCGCATCACTTAAATAGGATGCTAATTCTAATGTCCAGTACATTGATTAATGTTTTAATTTTGTGCAAAAATAATTTTTTAGTCGAGATAGTCAAGTAAAAAACAACTTATTTAAGCTTTATTTATAAGAACGTTTACAATTATCTGTTTTTCAGGTAATTGATGGTGCTATATTTAAGTAAAAACAACTACGTTGTGCATAGCTTTTTTTTACTTATTTATAATTTCTCAGGAATCCATTTAACTTCATCTGCCTTTAAATCATATGACAATTTTCGTGCCACTACAAAAAGATAGTCAGATAGTCTGTTGAGGTATTTTAATACCCTAGGGTCAATGCCTTGTTGCTCGTTTAAAAGAGTAGCTATTCTCTCCGCTCTTCTACACACACAACGCGCTATGTGACAATATGACACCGTTGTGTGTCCTCCAGGAAGCACAAAGTGTGTCATTTGAGGTAGCGACTCGTTCATTTGATCCATCTGGATCTCAAGACCTGTAATGTCTTGCTCAGAAATTTTTGGAATATTTAATCTTTCTTTTCCGTTTTTTAATGTTTGGTTCTCTGGTGGGGTTGCCAAAATTGCACCCACGGTAAATAACTTGTTTTGAATGTCTATTAAGATCTTCTTAATATCAAGATCTATTTCTTGATCTCTAATAAGGCCTATGTGAGAGTTTAGCTCATCTACGGTGCCATAACTCTCGATGCGTATATGATGTTTTGCAACACGAGTGCCTCCAAAAAGGGCAGTGGTTCCTGTATCACCAGTTTTTGTGTAAATTTTCATAGCTTATCGTTTTTCTTGGCTTGTCTTTTTACGCTGGTTGTAGCGTTGTTTAAATGTTGTGTTTTTACGATTTTTTAAACTCGTTTGGTTTTTTTTATTCCAAAAATAAAGAACAACTAATAAAACAAGACCACCAAAGATGAGCATAAATTGGTTGCTAAGTGCTTGTAGTTCCATTGCGTGAAAATACGAGGATTTTTTGTGAGAAACAATCAATATTAATAATTCAATACCTTCTTGTGTTTTATTGTGTTAAGACTCTATTTAAAACACATTTACCTCTGGCTCTATGAGAATACCAAAGTCTTGGACTACTTTTTTCTGGATCTTAAGTGCCAATTCCCAAATCTGTGCTCCGGAAGCATTTCCGTAGTTTACTAACACAAGGGCTTGGTTTTTATGAACACCAGCATCACCGTAGCGTTTGCCTTTAAATCCTGCTTGTTCAATAAGCCACCCAGCAGGTATTTTAAATGCAGCATTAGCAAGGGCATAAAAAGGGGCCTCAGGAAATTTGGTGTGAAAAGCCTCAAAAGTTTTGCTGTCTACAACAGGATTTTTAAAAAAGCTACCACTATTACCTAGCTTTTTTGGATCTGGTAATTTTGATTGTCTTATAGCTATTACCGCATCACTAACGTTCTTAATGGTTGGGTTTGTTATGTCACTTAAAGATAAATGCTTATTAATGGCACCATACTGGGTTTGTATCTTGTGGTTGTTTTTGGTGAGTTTAAATGTTACTCTGGTAATCACATACTGGCCTTTGTTTGCTGTTTTGAATATAGAATTTCTGTATCCAAAATCACATTGTTTGTGAGTGAAAGAAACTTCTTTGGATGTGGCAATTTCAATGGCATCGCATTTTAAAAATACATCCTTTAACTCTACCCCATAAGCACCTATGTTTTGAATAGGAGCAGTGCCTACATTACCAGGAATGAGAGACATATTTTCTAGCCCGCCATAATTATTGTCTATGCAATGCAGCACAAAATCATGCCAGTTTTCTCCCGCCATGCAGGAAAGCTGTATATAGTCTTGGTTTTGGTCCTCTATTGTAATTCCCTTTAAATTAACATGAATCACAAGGGCTTCAATAGGGCCGGTAAGTAGTATGTTACTTCCTCCGCCAAGCAAGAATTTTTTTAAATAGTTGGGTAAGCTCAGGGCTTCTTGAAGCTCCTCGATGGTGTCCACTGAAACAAAATACCGCGCCTCACTCTCTATACCAAAGGTATTGTAAGGTTTTAAGGATATGTTTTGTTGAATGTGCATTACTCTTTATAAACTGCTAGTGCTTGTTTTAATATGTGTACTGCTTTAATTAGGCTTTCTTTATTTAAAACGTATGCAATACGTATTTGATTTTGGCCAACTCCTGGGGTAGAGTAAAACCCTGCCGCTGGAGCTACCATAATGGTTTCTCCATCAACATCAAATTCTTCCAAAAGCCACTGTGCAAATGCATCACTATTTTTGATAGGCAGTTGTACAATACAATAAAAAGCACCTTTAGGATATCCAACTTCAACTCCAGGGATCTCCTTTAGTTTTTCAATTAAAATATCTCGCCTGTCTTTGTACTGGCTTGTGACTTGGTCAAAATAGGATTGCGGTGTCTCTAGCGCCGCCTCACTAGCTATTTGGGCAAATGTAGGGGGGCTAAGCCTTGCTTGCGCAAATTTTAAAGCAGTTTGTAATACCATTTTGTTTTTACTCACCAAGCAACCAATTCGCGCTCCACACATAGAGTAACGTTTGGAGACAGAATCTATTATTATCGCATACTGATCCATCTCTGGTTCTTCTAAAATAGAATAATGCTTCACATTGTCGTAGGTAAATTCTCTATACACCTCGTCTGCTACGAGAAATAAATCGTGTTTTTTTACAATAGCTGCAAGGGTTTGTATTTCTTGTTTAGAGTAAAGATACCCTGTTGGGTTTCCTGGGTTACAGATAAGAATAGCCTTTGTTTTTGGTGTAATAAGTTTTTCAAATTCTGAAATATTTGGCAAAGCAAAGTTGTCTTCTATTTTTGAGATAACCGGTACTATTTTGACCCCAGATGCGGTTGCAAAACCGTTGTAATTTGCGTAAAAAGGCTCTGGGATAATAATTTCATCTCCAGTGTCTGCTATACTGCCCATGGCAAATAAAAGCGCTTCGCTACCACCTGTTGTTACAATAAGCTCATTGTGGTTTACAGGAATGTTTTTTTTCTGATAATAGGCTGCAATTTTCATTCTATAGCTCTCAGATCCTTCAGATCTTGTGTATGCAAGAACATCAAGTGAGTGAGAAGCTACAGCCTCCATAGCCTGTTTTGGACTCTTTATATCTGGTTGTCCAATGTTGAGATGATATACTTTTTTATTCGCTTTGTAGGCTTTCTCCGCGAAAGGAACCAGCTTTCTTATGGGTGATTCTGGCATTAATTGCCCTTTGGTTGAAATTGTTGGCATAACAGTATTATTTGAATAACAAAGTTGCAAAAAATAGTTTAAAAATAGGCTATGGAGCCATCTCCGTTTGTTTATTTTTTTTAAGCTTAAAGCTAGGGTAAAAAAAAGGTCGATTTACTTTAGTAAACCGACCAAATTAGGATTTCAAGATACAGATGTTACTTCTCTGTTTTTTCTAAAATGCTTTTAGAAGAGTTTAAAACTTCTCCTTTAATTTTTAGTGCTTTTATTGGCTCATCTGCGTTAGAATATACAGTTACTGTTTTTCTGATAGGGCCTACTCTGTTGGTATCATACTTAACCTCAATGCTTCCCGAGGCACCTGGAGCAATAGGCTCTTCAGGTTTTTTGGGAACCGTACATCCACAACTAGATTTAACATTTGTTATCACTAATTCTGCATCTCCAGTATTTGTGAATTCAAATACACGAACTCCGTCACTTCCTTTTACAATCTTTCCATAATCTACCGTTTCATTTTTGAAACTGATTTTTGCTTGCGCACTTGAAGTGTATCCAACCAGGCTAATTAAAGCTACTACTATTAACTTTTTCATATTATATACTATTAAGGATTGCTAATTTAGGGAACTTTAGTATGCTATGCAAGTTAAGTTATAGACATTAAACATTTCATAATACTACAGATATCCCTACTTTTACAATCTTATTTCAAAAATGATACCAAAATGACCCAAATAGGAGCCTATAATGCACAAGATGTTGAAGACAAGTGGTACCAATACTGGATGGAGCACAACTATTTTCATAGTGAAGTAGACGATCGTGAGCCATACACTATCGTAATCCCCCCTCCAAACGTTACTGGAATACTCCACATGGGACATATGCTTAACAACACCATACAAGATGTGTTGATTCGAAGAGCACGCTTAAAAGGTTTTAATGCCTGTTGGGTCCCTGGCACCGATCATGCAAGTATTGCTACAGAGGCTAAGGTAGTTGCGCGTTTAAAAGAGCAAGGAATTGAAAAGGCAGATTTAACAAGAGAAGAATTTTTAAAACACGCTTGGGATTGGACTGATGAGTATGGAGGTGTTATTTTGGATCAACTTAAAAAACTGGGCGCTTCTTGTGACTGGGAGCGAACAAAATTTACTCTTGATCCTAACATGTCTACCCAGGTGATAAAAAGTTTTGTTGATTTATACAATAAAGGACTTATTTACAGAGGTTATAGAATGGTAAATTGGGATCCACAGGCAAAAACAACCTTAAGCGATGAAGAGGTTAATTATGTTGAGCAGCAAGGTGATTTGTTTTATATTTCCTATAAGATACAAGATAGCGACCAGACCTTAACCATTGCTACCACGCGCCCAGAAACTATTTTTGGCGATACTGCTATTTGTATAAACCCAGATGATGAGCGTTTTGCGCATTTAAAAGGAAAAAAAGCCATTGTGCCTATTTGCAATAGAGTCATTCCAATAATAGAAGACCCATATGTAGATGTAGAATTTGGAACAGGGTGTTTAAAAGTAACTCCAGCACATGATGAAAATGACAAAATGCTGGGAGATAAGCATAAGCTTGAGGTTATAGATATATTTAATGATGATGCGACCATTAATAGTTTTGGATTGCACTATCAGGGGAAAGATCGTTTTGTGGTTCGAAAAGAAATTAAAGTTGAGCTTGAAGAATTAGGCGCTTTGATCAAAACAGAGCAGCATCTCAATAAAGTAGGAACCAGTGAGCGTACCAAAGCAGTCATTGAGCCGCGCCTTAGCGACCAGTGGTTTTTAAAAATGGAAGATTTAGTGAAGCCTGCCATAAAAGCCGTTTTGGAGCAAGATGATGTGGTTTTACACCCAAAGAAATTTGAAAATACCTACCGTCATTGGATGACCAATATCAGAGATTGGAATATTTCTCGTCAGTTATGGTGGGGGCAACAAATCCCAGCATACTTCTATGGTGATGGGAAAGAAGATTTTGTTGTAGCTGAATCTATCGAAAAAGCTCTGGTACTGGCCAAAGAAAAAACGAGCAATGCATCTTTAAAAGCTACAGATTTGCGCCAAGACCCTGATGCTTTAGATACGTGGTTTTCATCTTGGCTGTGGCCTATGAGTGTTTTTGATGGCTTAAACAATCCAAATAATGAGGAGTTTAACTATTACTACCCAACCAATGATTTGGTTACAGGTCCAGATATTTTGTTTTTCTGGGTAGCAAGAATGATTATAGCTGGCTTTGAGTATACGGATCAAAAACCTTTTAAAAATGTATATTTAACGGGATTGGTTAGAGACAAACAGCGTCGAAAAATGAGTAAGTCTCTAGGGAATTCTCCAGATGCCCTACAACTTATAGAAACCTATAGTGCAGACGGAGTGAGAGTTGGTTTGCTTCTTAGTGCTGCTGCTGGTAATGATTTAATGTTTGACCAAGCACTTTGCCAACAAGGAAAAGGCTTTTCAAATAAAATCTGGAATGCATTTAAATTAACCCAGTCTTGGGATATTGATGCTACTATTTCACAGCCAGAATCCTCCAAGATAGCTGTTGAGTGGTATGAATCTCGTTTACAGCAAACTCTTGTTGAGATTGAGGATCATTACAGTAAATACAGAATAAGTGATGCTCTAATGGCAAGTTATAAACTTGTATGGGATGATTTTTGTGGTTGGCTTTTGGAAATTGTAAAACCAGCATACCAGGCTCCTATAGATAAAAAAACGTTTGACAGTGTGATTGCTATTTTTGAGAATAACTTAAGAATACTACATCCATTTATGCCGTTTTTGACAGAAGAACTTTGGCATACCATAGCTACAAGAACACCTCAAGAAGCTTTGATTGTAAACCATTGGCCAAAAACTGCAACAATAGATACGGCTTTATTAACTGATTTTGAGTTTGCATCTGAGGTTATTTCTGGAATAAGGACTATTAGAAAAGAAAAGAATATTGCTTTTAAAGATGCTATTTCACTTTCAGTTATAAATACAGAGAAGATAAATAACCAGTTTGATGTTGTTATAAAAAAACTAGGGAATATTAGTGATATGACATCTGTTAAAAGTGGGGTAGAGGGCGCCTTAACCTTTAGGGTGAAGTCTAACGAGTATTTTATACCCATAGAGGGAACTATTGACCTAGCCCAGGAAATAATCAAGTTAAAAGAAGAACTAAAATATACTCAAGGGTTTTTAAAGAGCGTACAAGGTAAATTGAAAAATCAAAAATTTGTGAGTGGTGCCCCCCAACAAGTGGTTGATAACGAGCGTAAAAAAGAGGCAGACGCAATTGCTAAGATTGAAACAATTGAAAGTTCTATAAAAAGTCTTAGTTAATAATTATTTTCTGTACAAAAAATAATGGGTTGAGGTTTCTATGTATTCTAACTTGGCCTGATCTTGGGTAAGATGCTGAGCTTGAAAGAGTGCATTTGTTTTAAAAGCAGAAATCAGTTTTTTCTTAGTATTACTTGGATTGTGCCAGGAGTTTGTGGCGCGTTTGTAATACGCATATAGCTTTAATAATGTATCTGCAGGAAAAGGCTCTTTGTGCCCATTTACGGTTTCAACAGCTTTTTTAAATGCGATGTCTATTTCCTGTGATGTCATTACTATTTATAATTTGTTTAGGCAGATGCCAAAATGGAGGTTCCTCCTTTGACAACATCATTAAGTTTTACGTCAAGCTTTGTGCCTATAGGAAGAAATACGTCTACACGAGATCCAAATTTAATAAAACCACTATCGCTCCCTTGAGTAACTTGTTGTCCTTTCTCTGCATAATTTACAATACGTCTAGCCAAAGCACCTGCAATTTGACGGTGAAGTACATCTCCAAAGTTTTTTGAGTTTACCACTACGGTTGTGCGCTCATTTTCTTCACTAGATTTTGGATGCCAGGCAACCAAGAATTTCCCCGGATGGTATTTACTAAAAACTACCTTCCCAGCTACAGGATAGCGAGTTACGTGTACATTTATTGGAGACATAAAGACAGACACTTGTAATCTTTTTTCATTAAAAAACTCTTTTTCAAACACCTCTTCAATAACCACAACTTTACCATCTACGGGAGACAATACATGGTCTTGGCTAGTGTTGATTGTTCTTTTTGGGTTTCTGAAAAACTGCAGCACTAAAACAAGCATTATAATAGCCAGTAGCATGATGGTGCTTCTTAGGTAGTTGTTTACAATGTATAAGTCTGCAGCCAAGCTCATTGCAATAGCTAACACTAAGGTAATTAAAATAATTTTGTATCCTTCTTTATGAAACATAAGTTATAAGTTGTAAAAATGCATAAATAAATGGGCTGGCATAAATTACGCTATCCAGCCTGTCATATAATCCTCCATGTCCAGGCATTAGGTTTCCGCTATCTTTTACTCCGGCTTGTCGTTTGTAGTTGGATTGCACAAGGTCTCCAATGGTTCCAAATACTGAAGCAATCACCCCAAGAGATATCCAAATGCCTAACGTATATATATCTAAAATATTAAAGATAATGAGACCTGCTATGATAGCTGCTATGAGCCCTCCAAAAAAACCTTCTATTGTTTTTTTTGGAGAAACGCGCTCCAGTAATTTGTTTTTACCTAAAGATTTACCAACAATGTAGGCAAAGGTATCATTGCACCAAATTAAAACAAACACACCAACAATAATCTGTGGTTTAAATTCCTCATCAGAAAACGCAATGCGTGTTAGAAAAATAAAACCGCCAATGATGTAGAGCATCGTAGGGATGTATTTTTGCTGTTTAAGTAATAGACTATTTGTGGTTGATTTCAAATCTTTGGCCAGTAATATATTTACAAGTAAGCAACAGCCTAAATATATATATAGTATGATCTCTCCTGGGTGGTAGTAGCTTAATAATAAAAGCGAAATTGGGAGTAGAAGATAAGAGGTGAAGGATTTAAGTTGTATAAGTTTTTTAAATTCCTTGAGGGTTTGAAATCCTAGTATAAGAAAAAGCACCATGAATATTTCACGAGAGGTGTACATGGAAAAAATTACGACTAGGAGATACAAAATCCCAGATAAACTTCGTACAACAATTTCTCTCATAGTATAGGTCTTCTATAGATCTTCTAAAAGCAGCAAATATAAGTTTTTTGTACTACTTCCATAACTCATAAAATCCTTTTCTTTTTCTGTCTCAAAATCTTGGATTGCAGTGATATTGCTGGGGATAAATTTTCCGCCTCTATTTTTGATAATACGTAGGCCTTCACTTATGTTCTCTACAAACTGGCTTGTAGTAGCAAATATGACAATATTGGTGGGTAGCTCATCCAATTTTTTCTCCTTAATTTGATTTGATGAGAGTAAAATAGACCCATTTTTTGATATTAATGACTCACAAGTAGTCAAGAAAAAAGTAGCAGTTGTTTTTTTGGTGAAGTTTAAATTATACCCATCAAATTTTTCTGAAAGCATTTTATTGATGCAAAACACTTGTTTTTCATACCAGTCATTCTCCAGTAAGATATTATCAAAAGCTTCGTTAATTTCTTGAGCATTTAGGCAGTACAAGAATTTACCTCCATTTTTTCTGAAATTATTGGTAAACCTCTCATCTATGGCAAGATTTTCTTCAGGATAATATTTACGGCCATCATCCTGCTCACCTTTTTGTTTAGGTGTTTTTTTTAGATTGAGATTTCCTTTTAAAAGTCTTTTAAAGAGACTCATATGCAGGGTTTATGGGTGTTTAAATTCTTGTTATATCAAAGATAGTAAAAATCTCGTCATAGAAAACCCACAATACTAATCTTTACTATATGGTTACAAAACTACGCCCTAGTTAGAAGCATCATCACTTTCTTGGGCAGAGTCTGCTGGTTTAGAAGTTTGTGTATCCTCTTGCACATCAGCTACAATATCGCTTGTAGATTTTTCAAAAGGTCTTTTTCCAAAAATAACTTCTAGGTTGTCTTTAAAAATAACTTCTTTTGCCAACAGTACGTTTGCCAACTCTGTAAGTTTCTCTTTGTTGGTCTCTAATAAATCAATAGCGCGCTGGTATTGCGTTTCAATAAGGTGTGATATTTCTTTGTCTATCAACTCTGCTGTTTTTTCGCTGTATGGTTTACTGAAGTTATACTCAGACTGTCCACTTGAGTCATAATAGGTAAGGTTTCCAACCTTGTCATTAAGACCATAAACAGTTACCATAGCACGTGCTTGTTTGGTTACTTTTTCAAGATCACTAAGAGCTCCGGTAGATATTTTATTAAATATTACTTTCTCAGCTGCTCTACCTCCAAGTGTTGCACACATTTCGTCAAGCATTTGTTCTGGTCTTACAATAAGGCGCTCTTCTGGCAAATACCATGCGGCTCCTAGAGATTGACCTCTTGGTACAATAGTAACCTTTACAAGGGGTGCTGCGTGCTCTAGCATCCAACTTACCGTTGCATGTCCTGCTTCGTGAAATGCAATTGCTTCTTTCTCTGCTGGTGTAATAATTTTGTTCTTTTTCTCAAGGCCTCCAACAATTCTGTCTACAGCATCTAAGAAATCTTGTTTTCCTACTGCATTTTTCTCACCCCTGGCAGCTATAAGGGCAGCCTCATTACAAACATTTGCAATGTCTGCACCAGAGAATCCTGGTGTTTGCTTGGAGAGGAAGTCTGTATCTAGGCCTTCTTCCTTTTTTAAAGGGCGAAGATGCACTTCAAAAATTTCTTTACGTTCTCTTACATCTGGAAGGTCTACATATATTTGTCTATCAAAGCGTCCCGCTCTCATTAGTGCTTTATCAAGCACATCTGCTCGGTTTGTAGCAGCAATAACAATTACGTTAGAATCTGTACCAAAACCATCCATTTCTGTTAAGAGTTGGTTTAATGTGTTTTCACGCTCATCGTTAGATCCTGAAAAATTGGCTTTTCCACGAGCACGGCCAATAGCATCTATCTCATCTATAAAAATAATTGATGGAGATTTTTCTTTGGCTTGTTTAAATAAATCTCGTACTCTAGAGGCGCCAACACCCACAAACATTTCAACAAAATCTGAGCCAGACAAAGAGAAAAAAGGAACTTTGGCCTCTCCAGCAACAGCACGTGCCAACAATGTTTTTCCTGTACCTGGAGGCCCTACTAAAAGGGCTCCTTTAGGTATTTTACCTCCAAGGGCTGTGTACTTTTCTGGAAATTTTAGAAAATCAACAATTTCTTGTACCTCTTCCTTGGCTCCTTCCAGACCCGCAACATCTTTAAAAGAAGTTTTTACATCCAGTTTTTCATCAAATAACTTTGCTTTGGATTTCCCAATATTAAATATTTGACCACCAGCACCTCCACCAGCACCTCCACCAGACATCCGTCTCATGATGAAAATCCATATACCTATAATTACAATAAAAGGTAAGAGCCCAACAATAACCTCTCCCCAAAGATTGGTCTCTGTGTTCCAAATAATTTGTGTGTCCAAATTATTTTCTCTTTTAATGATTTGGAAATTATTTTCAAAATTTTGAAGATCACCAAATTCAAACTCGTAGCTTGGATCATTGGCTCCCGGTGTTAATAGTCCCTTTGGTTTGTTTTTGGAGTGAACCCCGTCGAGTCGTGCCTCTTGGGTGAGGTATACTTTAGCTACTTTTTTGTTTACAATCTCAACTTTTTGAACATCTCCTTGCCTGAGGTAATTTTCAAACTCAGCTTGGCTTGTTTTTTTTGTTTGAGAAAAGCTGCCTCCACCAGATAATTGAAGAGCTAAAAAAATCACAAAAATAGAACCATATATCCAATACGGGCTAAATTTTGGTTTTTTTAGATCTGGTTTTTTATCTTTTTTATTCTTAGAATCTTTTGTCTGGTTTGCCATATGGCTTTACTGTTTTTTTAATGAGACGTTTGGATTTTGACAGACTTTGCATCACCCCATAGGCCTTCAATGTCATAAAAATCTCTAATATGTTTTTGGAAAACGTGTACAACAACGTGGACATAATCCATAAGAATCCACTCAGAATTTTCACTTCCTTCTATATGCCAAGCTTTTTCTTTTAAAGCCTTGCTCACAATTTTTTGCACAGAACTTACAATAGCGTTTACCTGAGTGTTTGAGGTACCATTACAGATAATAAAATAATCTGTAACTGTATTCTCAATTTCTCTAAGGTCAAGAATTTCAATATCTTGTCCTTTGATTTCCTCAATTCCTCTAATGATATGAGTGATAAGAAGATCTGTGTTTTTTTCTTTTTTAGTCATTCAAACGTTTGGTTTATGCAAAGTTATTACTTTTTGTTTGTTATAAGTGTTTTGCATCTATAATAAAATCTTAAATTGTCACTCGTGAATATAATCAAACTTAATGCCACACCATCTACCAATACTTACTTAAAAGACTTGGCAAAGACTTGTGTTTTAAAAGATTATACTGTGGTAGTAACCCAAAGACAGACAAAGGGCAGAGGACAAGTAGATGCCCTGTGGCATTCTCAGCCCAACAATAGCCTCACACTAAGTGTTTTTAAACGCTTTAATGGCCTTCAAATTTCACAACAATGGTATGTATCTATGGCTGTCTCACTAGCTGTTTTTAGCACCTTAAAGCATTTTAAAATCCCCGAAATAAGCATAAAATGGCCTAACGACATTATGTCACGCAGTAAAAAATGTTGCGGAATATTAATTGAAAACACAATCAAAGGAAATCTAATAGATGCCTCTATTATAGGTATTGGGATAAACGTAAATGAAAAACAATTTAAAGACCTTCCGTTGGCAAGTTCTTTGAGACTGGCCACTGGAAATAATTTTGATATTTCTTTAGTGCGTAAGATATTGCTGCAACAATTAGAGATAGAATTAACCCGCTTAGAAAATGGAGATTTTGAATCAATTTTCAGCTCTTACAATCAAAAATTGTATAGACTTGACACCGTGGCTGTTTATTCAAGTAAAACATTACCAGCTTTTAACGCTATACTAAGAGGTGTTACTAATTCTGGCCTATTGGTCTTAGAGAATGATTCTTCCCAGAGAGATACCTACAACCTAAAAGAAATAAAATATCACTTTTAAATTGTTTCTAAATTTGTAGATAGTGTGTCTATAAACTTACTCACTGGAGCTTTAACCATCATTGCCATCATAGGATTGAAATCTCCCTGAAATTGTAATTCAATAAATGAGGTGTTACTGTCTATGGCTTCAATATTTCCAATAAGAGTGAAGGGGATTTTGTCACTAATTGCGCCTAAGGTAATTTTGGTAGGGCTAATAACCTGTTTTACCTCCAAAGCAATCTCTGGCATGCTCTTTAATGCAAAAATAAACGCATCTTCTCTAATTACCTCAAACTTACTAATACTCTCTGGCATGAGTTGCTCAAAATTTTTCACATCACTCAAGTAATCGCAAAGTTCTTGGGCTGATTTTTTAACAGTTACTTTTTTGCTATTTAATTCCATATGCTTTTTGTTTGGTGGGCGTCTGTATTAGATTATTTTTTTGAACTTATTTTTTGTTGATTAGAATTTTTTATAAAACCGAAATGTTTTACTTGCCAGACCAGGTAGCTGGATTTTCTCTCCAAAGGCTTAATTGTTTGCTCTCTGAGGAGGAAATAAAATGTGTCTTCTCAGCATTTAGCAAAAGGTGTTCATAATTACTTAAAGTATTAAGTGTCACATTTGCTTTTTGAAAATTTTTCTCTGCAACATCAAAGCCATATGAGAAAATAGCAAGCATTCCTTTGACATTTAAATTAGCTTCTCTTAGTGCCTGTACGGCAACTAGACTGCTTTTTCCTGTACTAATTAAATCTTCAACCACCACAACGGTTTGATTTTCTTGAACCATTCCCTCAATTTTATTTTGTCTTCCATGCTTTTTCGCCTCTGGTCTTACATAACAAAAAGGCAGGTTAAGGTAATCTGCCACTAACATCCCAATACCTATGGCACCAGTTGCAACACCAGCAATAACATCTGGCTTTCCATATAGGGTTTCTATTTGAGAGGCAATATGTTCTCTAATGTAATTTCGTATGGCAGGATAAGAGAGGGTTATACGGTTGTCACAGTAGATTGGTGAGCTCCACCCAGATGCCCACGTAAAAGGTTCTTGTGGTTGTAGTTTTATTGCATTAATTTGCAGTAATAATTCAGCTGTCTTTTGGGCGGTATCCTTATTTAATATCATAACTGCAAATGTATAAAGTTTTTGTCAATGACTTGCCTATAATATTGTCTACCAAAAAAAATATTGGAAAGCAGTATACAACCATTCCCATAAAAGAGGTTAAGTTTAAAAAATTGATTCGTAAAATCAATGAAGGGTCTTTGTTGTACGTTAATTTATATCATAAAAATGAAGAAAAATTAGAGCAATTTTTATTAAAAAAACTTCCTGTTGTTTTTGCCGGTGGCGGTTTGGTTTTTAACGAAAAAAAAGAAATTCTTTTTATACGTCGTAATGGTAAATGGGATTTGCCCAAAGGTAAGGTGGAGAAAGATGAAACTTATCAGGCTGCTGCTTTAAGAGAGACTCAAGAAGAAACCGGCGTCAAAGATTTAGAATTGCGTGGTTTTATAGCCAAAACATATCATGTTTTTAAACGCAATGATAAATTAAAACTTAAGGTGACCTATTGGTATGAGATGTACACAAACTACAAGGGAGATTTAAAGCCTCAACTTGAAGAGGATATAACCAAGGTGCGGTGGAAAAACTTTGCAAAATCTCAAAAAGCACTTACAGAGTCTTATGAAAACATAAAACTCTTATTTCCTAAAGAGTATCTAACCACCCACCCTAATGATAGGGTATCTTAGATGATTTTGCTCATAATTAGGGGAGCGTTTATGGAGCCAATCTAGTTGGGCATACCAATTACTGGCAAATAATGGTTCTGCTTTTTTCTTAGCTTCAAACGCTGTTTTAAGTAACGGTTTGTTGTCTAGAAGTTCTTTTGCTTTGTCTTCCCAAACGTAAGGAGAAAACCCTTCTTTTTGTTGAAGTATAGTGTCAAAAAAATTCCAGTTAAAAAAGGAGTCTACAGCCTCAGGTTCTAGTGTCTCTAGTAAATATCGAATACCCTCTTGAGCCGTAGTAACTAGATAGTCTCCCTTGTAAAGTGTCACTTTTTCTTGTTTGGATTCAACCTGTGTGTTGTAATGAAGGTAATGTCCCTCATAGGGTGATTGCCTGGTTTTGTAATCTTTTATATAATACACTTGAGTATTAAAAGTAGTGTCTTTTTGTATTTCTGAAACTTTAATATCGTTCAACTCCAGTCTCTCCAGTACTTCCCATTGTCCTTTGGTAATGGCGTAGTATGCAGGGATGGTGATTTTTTTTGAGGCTTTAAAAGTGTCGTAATATGATGTTGGTTTTACAAAGGGTTTGCTGTGATCAAATTTAAGTGTCATTTTTCCTGTAACTTTACTAGGAATCATGTCACCTTGGTAGCCCTTAAATTGTAATGTTTTAGCCTGAGTACTATCTATCTCCCACTGGATTGGATATAGGTCTGCTTTTTTAAATCTAGTTTTTGCTCCTTGGTGTATGTTTTTAATGTTTTTTGCATCTGCGTCTGTAATGGCAATAAAGCTTTTCATTAACTCATAGGTTCCTTCAACTCTCTTTTTGTAAGGTTTTAGCATATGTGTTTCTACCATCATGCCCAATGTATTATATAGAGTTGTGTATCCTGTAGAGTATCTTGGAGAGTCCATAAATTGCGTAAACCCTTTTTCTGGTTGTGAGTTAAACACATTGACATAAGGTGTGATATCCCATTTTTTTGTTTTTAATGCCTCTTGCAGGCGTGGCATTAGTGTATGATTAAGATAGGCTCCAGCTTTGCCCCCTAATTTGTTGTGTTGGGTAAATAGGTGGGTAAGGGTGTATTGGTAATCTGCCCCATTACTTACATGGTTATCTATAAAAAGCTCAGGATCAAGGGCTCTAAATATTTTTGTGAATGCTTTTGCATTTTTTGTGTCTGCTTTTATAAAATCTCTGTTTAAGTCATAATTACGAGCATTTCCTCTAAAGCCATATACCTCTGGCCCTTGTTGATTGGTTCTGGAGGTGCTGTTTCTTTGTAGTGCGCCTCCAATGTTGTATACAGGGATAACTGCAATAGTAGTGTTAATTGGAGCTTCTATTGTACCCTTTGCTAAATCACGCAACAGAAGCATGCAGGCGTCTATGCCATCACTCTCTCCTGGATGTATGCCATTGTTAATTAGTAAAGTGTTTTTAGTGCTTTTTTGTACCTGTGAGATCGAGGTGATGCTTTTGCCTGAGGGCTCAAAATAAACAACATGTAAAGGATATCCGCTATCTGTTTGCCCTTCTGTTGTAATTGAGATGGTGGGATAGCTTTGTGCCAAATTTTCATAAAAAGAAATGACGTCCTTATATTCTGGGGTTTGTGTTCCTCTTGATGTTTCAAAAACAGTAGTAAGGGGTGCGCTTTGTTTTTGTGAAGTACAATTTGTGAGAAAAATGAATATGCAAATAAAGCAGCTCTTTAATATTATTTTAATGGTGTATTGTAATGATTTATGGTTAAAATACATGATTTAGTGTTTTTCTGTAAATTATGTGTTTAATATAAATTGCTTTTCTATATTTGTAATTCAAAATTAAACTTATTTAACCCTTTTAAACCATTTATTATGAAAAAAATTACTTTATTAGCTGCGGTACTTTTAGCGTCAGCTACTATGAATTCTCAAACAATTGCGCACAATGATTCTGATGAAATCATCGCAGGTACTGTTGCTTGCCCAACTGAGACTACAAACTATCTACGTGTTTTTGATTTAGCAGATGAGTTTGAAATTACTACAGACTGGACTATTACTTCTGTTTCTTTCGGAACTGAAGTTTCTGAAACTGATGATATTACTATTAATCTTTACACAGCGGATGATGTTGACCCAACTGCAGCAATTTTAACAAACATCTACACTGGATCTGAAGCAACTGCTGATTTAGAAATCTCTGAGCACACATTGACTGCTCCTGTAACTGTTCCTGCTGGAAGTATTGTAGTTATGGAATTAGCAGAAGTTGCTGATGGTATTGTATACAGAGTTGGATCTAACGATCAAGGACAAACTGCTCCATCTTGGTTAAGTTCTGAGGCTTGTGGTGCAGGTACTGTTGAAGGTTTTGGTTTCACTAACCACTACGTAATGAGCGTAACAGGTGAGGAAGCTTTAGGATCTGATACTAACTTATCTGAAATCATTAGCGTTTATCCAAACCCAGCTACAGATGTATTAAACATTGCTATTCCTTCTTCTGTTGACGTAAAGAGTGTTTCTCTTTTCGACGTATTAGGAAAAAAATCTAATGTATCTTTAGTTAACGGTCAGATTAACATTTCTGATCTTGCTGTTGGTCTTTACCTTTTAAATGTTGAGACTACAAACGGTACGTTAACACAAAAAGTAATTAAGCAATAAGCTTAACAACATACTTTATAAAAGCCTTGCAAATCGCGAGGCTTTTTTTATGCTCTATTGTTTTTACGTCTATGGGGTAGTGGTCTTTGTTATTTGAAGCTTTTAGAGGGTGCTCTATTTCAGTATACCTGCATAACTATATATGCTACAGGGACATTGATTTTCACGCTGTCTGTGGCGGTATATCAAGATGATTTTCCTATTTGTCAAAGAACAATAAGGTTTAATTACTCGCTTTTTTCACTATAAGGTGTGTGTTGCCAATTTCTTTAAAAACTCTTTAAAATAAGACATACAGCTATTGAGTATAGACTATAAATTAAAAGACCATTAATGCTATTACAGCAATAATGGTCTTTTAGTAAGTGTAAGTTACTTTTTATGCTTTAGCTATTCATGGATATTAAAAACTCATCATTGTTTCTGGTGTTTTTAATACGATCATTAATAAACTCCATCGCCTCAACTGGGTTCATATCTGCTAGGTATTTACGCAATACCCACATCCGTTGTATGGTCTTCTCATCTAGCAGTAAATCGTCTCTACGGGTGCTTGATGAGGTTAAATCTACAGCTGGGAATATACGACGGTTAGATATCTTTCTATCTAATTGTAGTTCCATGTTACCGGTTCCTTTAAATTCTTCAAAGATTACCTCGTCCATTTTTGAACCTGTCTCTGTAAGGGCAGTAGCTATAATACTAAGTGAACCACCATTTTCTATATTACGTGCAGCCCCAAAGAAACGCTTAGGTTTGTTGAGTGCTGCGGCATCAACACCACCAGAGAGTATTTTTCCACTAGCTGGTTGTACCGTATTGTAAGCTCTAGCCAAACGGGTAATAGAATCCAAAAGAATTACCACGTCATGACCACATTCTACCAAACGCTTTGCTTTATCTATTACTAGATTTGCGATACGAACGTGCTCAGAGGGTTCTTTATCAAAAGTGGAGGCAATTACCTCTCCTTGAACATTACGCTGCATGTCAGTTACTTCTTCTGGACGTTCATCTATTAAGAGGATCATTTGATACACCTCTGGATGATTTGCTGCAATACCGTTGGCAATGTCTTTTAGTAACATTGTTTTTCCTGTTTTTGGTTGTGCTACAATCATACCACGTTGTCCTTTACCTATAGGAGAAAATAAATCTATAATACGAGTAGAGAGTTTGGGTTGTTTGTCAGAGATGTTAAATTTTTCTTGTGGGAACAGGGGTGTTAAATGTTCAAAAGCAATTCTGTCACGAACTACATTAGGATTTTGACCGTTTATTTTAATCACCTTAATAAGGGGGAAATACTTTTCTCCTTCTTTTGGAGGTCGTACAACACCCAATACGGTATCACCGCTTTTAAGACCAAATAGTCTAATTTGTGATTGAGATACGTAAATATCATCAGGAGAGGATAGATAATTGTAGTCACTAGAGCGAAGAAAACCGTATCCATCTTGCATGATATCCAAGACACCTTCACTTTCTATAATGCCGTCAAACTCAAAATCTGGCTCTTTATATCTGTTTCTACTATCTTTATTACCGTTGTTGCGATTGTCTTGTTTTGGTTTGTGGTCTCTTTGGTGTCTTTTAGTGTCGTTTCCACCTTTTTGACGATTGTCATTTTGTTGACGGTTGTCTGTATTTTTATTTTTGTGTTGCGGTTTTTTCTCGTTTGATCGTTTTTCTTGATCTGCCTGAGGAGCTTGCTCACTGTTTTGAGTTTGGTTCTGTTGTTTTTGAACTTCCTTATTTTCTCTAGGATTTGGTTTGTGCCTTGGGGTTTGTTTCTCCCTTGGGGCCTTGTTATCCCTAGATTTGTTGGGCGCTTGTCGCTCTGTTTTTGACTCAGTTGGCTTGGCCGCAGGAGCTTCTTTAGGAATGTCCTTTACTATTGCTTTTACAGCATTTGGATTTGCCGCTTGGTAATCAAGTATTTGATATACTAAGTCTAATTTTTTCAAAGTACGGTATTTTGGTACTTTTAATGTGTTTGCTAATTCCTGTAATTCAGGTAATTTTTTAGCTTTTAATTCTGAAATTTCTAACATGTAGAATGATAATTTTGGTTAAAGTGAGGGAAATCTTTAGAAAAAGATTTGTGTTTGAAAATTTTTTTGAAGATAAGTAACCTAGATTGAAATGGTTACGTAATGATAATGCAATAATACAACAATAAATTAAACTCTTACCTACTATTTTTAAAAAGAAACCTTATTTTTGAGCTGTAAAAGAACACTTTTTTCTAGATGTTGCAGCGTATTCAGACCATATATCTTATTCTTGCCGGCTTTGTATTGGCGGGATTATATATTTGGTTCCCTGTAATATCAACTATAGATGGAGTTGTGCTTATAAGCAATCAAGAACCTTTAGTTTTTGGATTAATTTTCAGTTGCATTGCACTTACTATTATTGCCGTATTGACTTTTAAAAAACGACAAACACAATTTGTATTGAATCGTTTAAATATCATATTAAACTTTGTATTACTGGGAGTTTTCGTATACAGGTCACTAAGTATACCTGGAGAGACTTTAGTCTCACAGAAGGGTATTGGGGTGTTGCTTCCTATCATTTCTATCGTTTTTTTAGCGATGGCCAATAAAGCCATCAAAAAGGATGAAGATCTCGTAAAATCTGTAGACCGTTTACGTTAACACAAACTTAGTATTATTAGTGCAAAACCTCAAAGTATGCCAACTTTGAGGTTTTTTTATCGCTTTAATTCTATAACCTCAAGATTACTGATGTTATTTCCATTAATTTCAAACCTGAGCATAGTTCTTACCTTATGAAATCCATACCTGCCAATTGCACCAGGATTCATGTGTAGTAATCCTGTTTTTTTACAAGGCATTACTTTCAAAATATGAGAATGACCGGTAATAAATAACGTAGGAGGGTTGGCATAAATATCAGCCCTAATTCTTTTATTGTATCTGCCGGGATATCCACCAATATGAGTCATAAATACCGAAACTCCCTCACACATAAAATGTAAGTCTAATTCAAAGCTTGCCCTAGCCTTAGGGTCATCAATATTTCCGAACACCGCCCGCAATGGTTTTAAAGCGGCAATAGCGTCTGTGACTTTTAAATCTCCAATATCTCCGGCATGCCATACCTGGTCTGCTTGTTTTACATATTTAATAATGGTATCATCAATATGGCTATGGGTATCACTAAGTAGGAGTATTTTGGTCACGCTTTGGTTGGTTTGAAAAGTCAAAAATACACTTAATCTGTCAAGAAATATGTATTGATATAACAAGATGGGCATTAAAATTATCAATTCACAAGGTATTTGCTTTTCTGTAAAGTGTACCTTTGTAAAAAAAACCATTGTGCGGTACTTTATTGAAATAGCATACAACGGAACCCTTTATTGTGGCTGGCAAAAACAGCCCAACTCTCTTAGTGTACAAGAAGTTTTGGAGGAGGCGATGTCTGTTTTTTTGAGAACACCAATTACTGTTTTTGCAGCTGGGAGAACCGATGCAGGAGTGCATGCAAAACAACTTTTTGCGCATTTTGATTTTCCAGAACTTAGCGCTATTTCTGAGACAATTTATAGAATTAACGCGCTTTTACCTAATGATATTTCTGTAACGAGTATCAAGAAGGTCACCGATGAGGCTCATGCTCGTTTTAACGCCACCGCGAGGTCCTATGAGTACCAAATACAACTTTTTAAAAATCCATTTACGACTACCCTGGCTCACCAAATACACAAAAAACCCAATATACCGCTAATGAATAAGGCAGCTATTATGCTTTTGGGACGTCAAGACTTTGAGTGTTTCTCAAGATCTAACACACAAGTAAATACTTTTTTTTGTGACATAACAAAGGCGCATTGGGAGTTACAAGGGAGCACTTTACTATTTTACATCACGGCAGATCGTTTTTTAAGAAATATGGTACGCGCTATTGTTGGTACCTTACTAGATGTCGGTTTTGAAAAAACCAGTCTCGAGGAGCTTTCTGTTATTATAGACTCAAAAGACAGGAGTAGGGCTGGGTCTTCCGCGCCAGCCAAGGGCTTATATCTAACCAAAGTGTCATATCCTCAAGATATCTTCATAACTTAATATCTTTATACGCTATATGGCATCAGCAAATGCATTTGATTTTAAGTTGTTTAAGCGGTTATTGGGGTTTACCAATCCTTACCGCCTGGTCTTTTATTTTGTTGCTTTTACGGCCGTTATTTTGTCTGCACTAGCAATCTTAAGACCTTACTTTTTACAACGTGCTATAGATGAGTCTATACTTCCAAGAGATCCTTCAGGACTTATTTACTTTGTAATTATCATGATAGGGGTGCTGGTGTTGGAAGTGCTATTTCAATTTTCATTTATTTTTTATGCCAATTGGCTAGGGCAACACATCATAAAAGATCTACGCATTGGTCTATTTAATTTAATGATGCGTTTTAAAATGAACTATTTTGATACTAGTTCTGTGGGTAGGCTCACCACACGTGCAGTAAATGATATAGAAACCATATCTAGTATTTTTAGTCAAGGGCTGTTTATGATCATTGCAGATTTACTGAAAATGGCGGCTATTGCAGCCTTTATGTTGTATCAAAGTTGGCGGTTATCACTCATTGTATTTGTTATTCTGCCTGTTATACTTATTGCAACACGTCTATTTCAACGCGCAATGAAAGTAGCTTTTGAGGAAGTAAGGGCCCAGGTGGCTAATTTAAATTCTTTTGTACAAGAGCGCATCACAGGAATGAAAATTGTTCAGGTTTTTGCCAGAGAGCAAACAGAGTACCAACAGTTTTTTGCTATTAATGAGAAACACAAAAAAGCTTGGATTAAAACCGTTTGGTATAACTCCATATTTTTCCCCATTGCAGAGATGGCCTCTTCTGTTGCCATTGGTTTGCTTGTTTGGTTTGGTGGACTAAATGCTGCAGCCAACGGTGTGATTACTCTTGGTTTGGTTGTAGCGTTTATAGAATTGGCCCAAATGTTATTTAGACCTTTGCGTCAAATTGCAGATAAGTTTAACACCCTTCAAATGGGTATGGTTGCTGCAAAACGTGTTTTTGAAATATTAGACACAAAAGCGCACATTTCTGACCAAGGAACCCAGGTGCTTACCAATACAAAAGGTGCTATTGTTTTTAAAAATGTTTGTTTTTCATATGTAGCGGGAGAACAGGTGATAAAAGATATTTCTTTTACGGTACAACCTGGAGAAACCATTGCAATTGTTGGGGCAACGGGAGCCGGAAAATCTACCATCATTAACCTTTTAAATCGTTTTTATGAAATTAATAGCGGTGATATACTAATAGATGAAATTTCCATTAAAGACTATACCCTAGAATCTCTGAGAAATGAAATAGGAGTTGTATTACAAGATGTTTTTCTTTTTGCAGATACTATTGACAATAATATAAGGTTAAATAATGAGGCTATTTCTGCACAAGAAATACAAAATGCAGCGACACAAATTGGAGTATCGAAGTTTATAGACTCCTTGCCAGGGAAATTTCAGTATAATGTAAAAGAGCGAGGGGTAATGCTATCCTCTGGCCAGCGGCAACTCATTTCTTTTTTACGGGCTTATGTTAGTAATCCTGGTATTTTGATTTTAGATGAGGCAACTTCTTCTGTAGATTCATATTCTGAACAGATGATACAAACCGCCACAGATACCATAACCAAAAACAGAACCTCTATTGTTATTGCACATAGATTGGCAACCATAAAAAAAGCGGACAAAATATTGGTGATGGATGCCGGTAAAATTGTAGAATCTGGAACTCACAAAGAGCTTTTAGAACAAAACGGTTATTATCGTACTCTTTATAAAGTGCAGTTTGCCTCAGAGAGTAATCAAGAAAATTAACTTAAGTCTTTGTGGATTATTTCGGTGAGCTGCTCCAGGGTTTCATAGAGCACAAAATCACCATCTTTAAGGTAAGAAATTTGACCATTCTCCTCACTCACAACTAGACAAACAGCATCACTTTTTTCACTCACTCCAACGGCTGCTCTATGGCGCAGGCCAAAACGCAGTGGTATTTTTTTATCATCAGAGACGGGAAGAATTACACGTGTTGCGGTGATGGTGTTTCCCTCAATGAGCATTGCTCCATCATGTAATGGACTGTTTTTGTAAAAGATACTCTCCAAAATGGGTTGGTTTACCGCTACGTTCATGACATCTCCACTAGATTTTACAAACTCTAAGCTATTGTTTCTTTTTAAAACAATTAGGGCTCCGGTTTTGCTTTTACTCATATTCTTGCAAGCTGCAATAACGGGGGCTATGTCTGTGGTAGCAATGGTGTCTGTAGATATTGATTTAAATTGTCTAAACACACGATTGGCCTTAAAATTGGTAGATCCAAGCATTAGTAAAAACTTTCTTATTTCTTGCTGGAACACTACAATTAAAGCAAACATACCAACCCCTAAAAATCCTCCAAGAATTTTACTTAGCAGCTCCATTTCTAACAAATCTGTGAGCCACCAAATACCATATATTATGACAATACCTATAAATATATTTATGGCCACAGTACCTTTTACTAGTCTATAAAGGTAATACAGCAGTGCGGCCACAAGAACAATATCTATGGCATCAATGATTCTAAAGTCTGTTAATTCAAAAAAATCCAAATGTGTTTATTTTTAAAATGTAAATGTAGGATTAAATTTTTAGTTACACTTAGTTGTGTTTAGTTGCTTGAATAGCTTGATACATTCTGTGGCTGGTTGTACATCATGAACCCTTAGTATGCGTGCTCCTTTTTGTAGGGCCACCATATGTAATGCCGTGGTTCCATTTAGGGCCTCTTTGGCTGAAATATCTAAGGTTTTATACACCATAGATTTTCTTGAAACGCCTGCTAGTACAGGTAGATTCAAAGTTTCAAAGAGTTCTAAATGTTTTAGTAACTCAAAGTTTTGATCGGTGGTTTTTGCAAATCCAAATCCTGGATCTACAATAATGTCATTTATATTGCAAGTTCTAGCGGCAGCAACTCTTTCAGAAAAATAAAAAAGCACCTCTTTTGTAATATTCTTATAATCTGTGAGTGTTTTCATGGTTTGGGGGGTACCGCGCATGTGCATCATGCAATAAGGGATTTGTAAATCCCCGATGGTCTCTAACATTTGGGTATCTAATTTCCCTGCGCTGATATCATTCACCATACAGGCACCTGCATTTACCGCTTGTCTAGCAACTTCGCTCCTAAAGGTGTCAATGCTTATGAGCGTTTTTGGAAACGCTCTGATAATTGCTTTTATGGCAGGAATAACCCTATTTATTTCCAGCTGTTGTGATATATCTGTAGCCCCAGGTCTTGAACTGTAACCTCCTAGGTCTAGAAATGTGGCTCCCTGTTCAAGCATCAGTGATGCTTGTTTAATTATTTGACTCTCCAGAGTTGTTGCCCCGCCATCATAAAAGCTATCTGGTGTAACGTTAATTATTCCCATCACCTTTGGCATAGCCAAGTCAATTAATGTACCTTTACAGTTGATTGTTTGCAATTTTTTATTTTGATTTATTTACCCGAAATTTACGCAAAATCTCACACATAATATGGCAGATACTTCCAAAGAATATAATCAGGTTATAGATACTTGTAGATCACTCTTTCAAAAAAAAATGAAAGACTATGGCAGCGCTTGGCGAATTTTGAGACTTCCCTCATTAACAGATCAGATATTTATAAAAGCACAACGCATTCGTGGTTTACAACAAAACAAACAACAGCGAGTAGACGAGGGGCAGGTAAGCGAGTTTATAGGGATTATAAACTACTGCATCATGGCGCTTGTTCAACTTGATAAAGGAGTAGTAGAACAACCAGATATTGAAGCAGATGAAGCCCTTGAGTTGTATGATATAAAAATAGCTGCAACCAAACAGCTCATGATGGATAAAAACCACGATTATGGAGAGGCTTGGAGAGACATGCGCGTCACAAGTTTGACAGATTTAATTATTCAAAAATTACTGCGTGTCAAACAAATTGAGGACAATCAAGGAAAAACACTCGTGAGTGAGGGTATAGATGCCAATTACCAAGACATGATAAATTATGCTGTTTTTGCTATGATTCATCTCGAGGAGTAGGGCAAATGTGTTTTTGTAGCTCGTATTAAGAATTAGTATTACCTAAAGAGTATTTGTATGAAAGTATTAGTTGGAGTTTCTAGAATATTTGTAGGCCTTTTATTTATCATAAGTGGTTTAATTAAATTAAATGACCCTGTTGGGTTTTCTTTCAAACTTGGAGATTATTTTGCTCCAGAGGTATTGAACCTTCCTTTTTTAGAACCATATGCACTTGTTATAGCCCTTTTGGTTGTAATTCTTGAAGTATTGTTGGGAGTGATGCTTATTGTGGGATATGCCAAAAAGTTCACGCTATGGAGTTTGTTGCTCATGATTGGTTTTTTTACTTTTTTAACGTTTTATTCTGCCTATTTCAATAAAGTTACAGATTGTGGCTGTTTTGGTGATGCCCTCAAACTTACGCCCTGGGAGTCATTTACCAAAGATGTTGTGCTGTTTGTACTTCTTGTTTTTCTATACAAAGGCAAAAAGTATATTGCGCCTTTTTTCTCAAAGGGAGCCAGAAGTATAGCTGTTTTTGTTTCCTTGATACTCTGCTTATGGCTAGGGTTGCACGTACTTGAGCATTTACCTGTGATAGATTTTAGAGCCTACAAAACAGGAACAAACATCTATAAAGGCATGCAAACACCCCCAGATGCTCCCAAAGACGTATACCAATACACTTGGATCTTTGATGTAAATGGACAGCAAAAAACAGTTGTAAATAGGGGTGAAGATCCCCAGATAGATGGTAGCTTGCTTGGTGTGGAAACTAGCGTACTGCAAAAAGGATATGAGCCTCCAATTCATGATTTTAGTATAGAGCGTGATGGAATAGATTATACCACTCAAATGCTAGAGGAGGAACATCTTTTGGTAGTCATTGCTTACAATCTTGATGTAGCTCAAAAAGAGGGCTTTATCTCTATTAAAGAGGCTACAGACACTGCTATAGAGAAAGGGTATACCGTAATTGGTATTTCTGCATCATCAACTCCAGAGACAGAAATTCTTGCTGCCAAGTACCAACTTGACTTTCCGTTCTATTTCTGTGACATGACTACCTTAAAAACCATTATAAGAAGCAATCCTAGTATTATGAGTTTAGAAAAAGGGACCATTTTGCAAAAATTACATTTTAATGATGTGGATCAATTAAAACTCAAAGAATTAAAAAAGGCTTCTTTAAATAACACTCCTGCAGTTAAAGTTTTAGATAGCATAAACTAACCCTCTGTGATACCATATACATTAAAAAAAATAGGATATGCCACCCTCACTCTTTTTGGTGTGGTGTCCGTTATTTTTATGTTATTTAATATACTCCCTGATGACCCTGCCAAAATGATGTTGGGTCAAAATCAAAATAAAGAACAAATCGCAGCAGTTCAAAAAAAATACGGTCTTGATAAGCCTATTTTTACACAGTATTTATTATACATCAATGATCTCTCTCCCATTTCCTATCATAGCGGAAATTCCTCACATTACACGTTTCTAGCACCAAGAAAATACAATGTAGCGACCACCTTTACTATAGGTACAGGGAACTTTGCGATAAAACTTCCCTATTTGAGAGAGTCTTTTCAAAAAAGCGGAAAAAAAGTAAGTACGGTTATAAAGCAAACCTTGCCTAATACTGTAGTCTTGGCGTTAAGTTCTATTGTTATTGCTATGCTATTAGGCGTTTTTTTAGGTATTGTGTCTGTGCTTTTCAAAGATCGTTGGGTAGACAAAGCCATACAACTTATAAGCACTTTAGGGATGAGTGTTCCTTCTTTTTTTAGTGCTATATTATTTGCTTGGGTATTTGGTTTTGTATTGCACAAGTATACAGGGCTTCAAATGACAGGGAGTCTGTATGAAGTTGATGATTTTGGTAATGGTACCTACATACAATGGAAAAACTTACTGTTGCCAGCTATTGTTTTAGGAATAAGACCGCTGGCTGTAGTGAGTCAGTTAATGCGAAATTCTCTCCTTGAGGTTTTAAACCAAGATTATATTACAACGGCCAAAGCCAAAGGACTTTCTAAAACAGCCGTGATTGGCAGGCATGCTTTAAAAAACTCGTTAAATCCAGTTGTTACTGCTATTTCGGGTTGGTTTGCATCGATGCTTGCGGGTGCTGTTTTTGTAGAGTTTATTTTTGGTTGGAACGGTATCGGTAAAGAAATAGTAGATGCCTTAAATAAAAGTGATCTTCCCGTTATTATGGGAACGGTCATTGTTATTGCTAGTTTATTTATAGTAATCAATATCTTTGTAGATATTGTGTACGGATGGCTTGACCCAAAAATTAGAACTTAAAATAAATTGTAATACAATTTAGTAACACCCGTTGATGATTTGTGTATACTAGAAAGACCTTAAAAAAATAATTAGTTAAAATAAACACCATACTATGAGAAGAAATATAGTCGCAGGAAACTGGAAAATGAATTGTGATATCTCGCAAACCTACGCCCTTTTAGATGCTTTAAAAGAGCAAAATATAACAGATGAGGTTTCTGTAATAGTGGCCCCACCATTTACAAATTTACAAAGCGCAAATCAAGCACTGCTGGATACAGAAATTTTAGTAGCCGCACAAAATATGCACCAAGCGGCAACTGGTGCATTTACAGGAGAAATTTCTGCAGCTATGCTAAAGAGTGCAGGTGTTGAGATTGTTATTTTAGGACACAGTGAGCGTCGTGCCATTTTTGGTGAGACTAATGCACTTCTTACAGAAAAAGTAAATGCTGCATTAGAAAATGAAATGACTATTATCTTTTGTTTTGGGGAAGAACTCTCTGATAGAAAAGCAGGAAGCCATTTTGATGTGGTTAGGCAGCAACTAGAAGAAGGAATTTTTCATATAGAAAAAGAAAACTGGAATAATGTAATACTGGCCTATGAGCCTGTATGGGCAATAGGAACAGGAGAGACTGCTACCCCAGACCAGGCCCAAGAAATGCATCATTTTATAAGAAATACCCTAGCTGAGGTGTTTGATACAGATGTATCTCAAGATGTTTCGATACTTTATGGAGGTAGTGTAAAACCTGGTAATGCAAAAGAAATATTTGGCAAACAAGATGTAGACGGAGGCCTTATAGGTGGTGCTGCGCTAAATGCTGCAGATTTTACAGCGATTATCAATGCATTTGAGTAGGTATTTTAAACATTCAAAATTTATAGTATGTCTGTCTATATAGAGTATCATTTTAACGTGTCTCCTTTACAGCCTGGTACAGAAATTTTAATTGCTCAACTGGGTTATGCAGGCTTTGAGAGTTTTGTTGAGGATCAAAATGGTGTTTTGGCGTATATTCAAAAAGAGCAATGTCCTGAGGCTATACTAGAGGATGTCCAAGTGTTGGGCTCTCCAGAGTTTGAAATAACTTATAAGAAAAAAGAGATTGCACAAGTAAATTGGAATGCAGCCTGGGAGCAGAATTTTGATCCTATTGTTGTAGATGAGACCTGCGTAGTTCGTGCTCCTTTTCATGTTCCCTACAACTGCGCCTATGAAATAATTATAGAGCCTAAAATGTCTTTTGGTACTGGGCATCATGAAACTACCTTTATGATGATGCAGCATATTCTTGAAAATGATTTTCATGGAAAAACCGTTTTGGACATGGGTTGTGGTACAGCAGTGCTGGCTATACTTGCTGAAAAAAGAGGTGCAACCCAGCTTGATGCAATTGATATTGATCCTTGGTGTGTAGAAAATAGCCAGGAAAACATCTCTAGAAACAACTGTAGTTCTATTACAGTTTCTTTGGGAGATGCCACAAAAATTCCCAAAGATACATACCATATGGTAATTGCTAATATTAATAGAAATATACTCCTTAATGATATGGAGGTTTATAAAGAGAGTTTAACCCCCGGGGGTACCTTGTTTTTGAGTGGGTTTTACACCCAAGATTTACCTATTATAAAACAGGCGTGTAGCAAACTTGGGTTTACATTTGTTGGAAATAAGGAGCGTAACAATTGGGTAGGTGCAAAGTTTACCCTTACATAAATATTTAATTGATTTTACTTTTTTGATTGTGATAAATACTAAAGAGAAAATACAAGAAGAGTTTGATGTCTTGGAGCAAGAAATCTTTGAACACAAAATTGTATTGTTCAATGACAACGTCAATACTTTTGATTATGTTATTGAGATGCTTATATATGCCTGTGATCATACTCCAGAACAGGCAGAGCAATGCTCGCTTTTAGTACATTACAAAGGAAAATGTACTGTTAAAACAGGGCCTTACAAGGAGCTAAAACCTCGATGCACTATACTGTTGGAGGCGGGTTTAAGTGCAGAAATTCAATAAAATAGCCCTTGACTTTGGTATGATTTGCACCTTGGTTTAAAATTACTAGCTACAGGGTAACATTTATTTAAATTACTAGCCTTGATTTATTCTAATTTTCTATATTTGCACCCCAAAACAATATTGATTTTGTTTTGAAATAGGCCTCGTGGCGCAACTGAATAGCGCACTTGATTACGGCTCAAGAGGTTACAAGTTTGAATCTTGTCGAGGTCACGAATAAATAGTACAATTAAAAAAAACGCCAAGCTTGCTTGAGCGTTTTTTTGTTTGTACTATTTTCAGCGCGGAGCGCTAAGGATCAGCGGCGCTAATCTTGTCGAGGTCACTACTATTTACAAGGGAATTAGAGAAATCTAGTTCCCTTTTTTATTTAATGTACACATTATTGTACACATTAATGGTCTTTTTTAGG
>Ga0115572_10000609_pt1 | contig 30227 bp, 19 predicted proteins | sample COGITO_mtgs_1206_FD_88681 | JGI IMG/M metagenome (GOLD analysis project Ga0115572, IMG submission 88681) | Pelagic marine microbial communities from North Sea - COGITO_mtgs_120607 | ecosystem: Environmental > Aquatic > Marine > Epipelagic | place: Germany:Helgoland, sampling site Kabeltonne... | reverse complement strand
GCCCACAGTGAGATGCGTCGGGCGCTGTGGCGAGCCTTGGCGAGGGCTCCGCACGATATTCCATGGGAAAGGTTGCGCGGATGTGAGCGGCCCTTCCCGGGGTGCGTCAGAGCCTGGAACCGTCGCGTGAACGGCGCGGGCGAGGCTTTGAGGGACCGCCTCGCGGCGGTCATCGACTGCCCCGACCTGCTCGCGAGGGTTGTGCCCCACATGCCCCGCATCGACGACGCCTCGCCGCCGCCTCGCCGCCGCCTCGCGTTGCTGTGGGTCTGTCAGGTGGGGTGGATTCCGCGGTGACCGCGTGGCTCCTCAAGAGCGCGGGGTTCGATGTCACGGGGTCCTGATGCGAAACTGAGACGAGGCGGAGGAGACCGGGGGCGAGTGCAGCTTCGAGAAGGATCAGCGCGACGCCAGGGCGGCGGCGAGAGCCGTCGGTATCCCGCTCGCGGAGGTGGATTTCGTGAAGGAGTACTGGCACTCCGTGTTCGAACCCTTCCTGCGGGACTTCGACGAAGGCGGTGCGACTCCCAACCCCGACCTCGCGTGCAACCGGCACATCAAGTTCGGCGCCCTCCTCGAGCACTGCTCTCGTTCCCTCGGCGCGGATCTCCTCGCCACCGGGCACTACGCGCGAATCGTCCAGACCGACGCGATGAACCCGCCGCGTCTCCTGCGTGGGTTCGACCCCGACAAGGATCAGTCCTACTTTCTGGCGTCAGTCATGGGGGAGTCCCTTCGACGCGCGTGTTTCCCTCTTGGCGGCTTGACGAAGAGGGAGGTGCGGGAGATCGCGGCGGGTCCCGCGAACCTGCCCGCCGCGGTGACGCATCGGCGGAGCAGCGCCGGTATATGCTTCATCGGCCGCAAACGGGACTTTGGAGACTTCATCCAGGAGTACCTCCCGGCGGAGGGCGAGACGCGCTGGGCTGGGAAGGACCGACGGGAGGAGGAGCGCGCCGCCGGCTCGTTCATCTCCGCGGAGAACGGAGAGGCCGTGGGCAGGCACGGGGGTCTCGCGAGGTACACGTGTGGGCAACGTGCGCGCCTGGGTGGAGCTGCCGTGCCGTGGTACGTGGTTGGGAAAGACTCTCGCGGGGGATCAAACGGGCCGGTGTACGTCGCGCCGGGTGCGGACCATCCGGCGCTGTTCACCACCTCGGCGGCTGTCGATCGGTGCTTCTGGGTCTCCGGCGCACGACCGCGGGGTATGGACACGGAACACGGGGCGAGGCTCTCGGCGCAAACGAGGTACGGCGCTCGGGCGGTGTCGTGCTCGGCGAGGACCATCGATATTCGTTCGGCGGTGAGCTCGTTGGTACCCAGCGCGTTCTGCACGCCTCCCGACCTCGACGAGGTGCTTAGACGAACAAACTCGGGTGTTGACGCCAGCGCGGGCGCGGTGATCGAGGTGATGTTTGACGCTCCCGAACGTGCGATCACGCCTGGTCAGGCTCTGGTGCTATACGACGGAGACGAGTGCGTTGGAGGAGGGGTCGTGCTGTATCCCGGTCGCACCGAGCTGGAATTGCGTGGTTTCGGGGCGACGACGCCGCACAACCAGTAGCATAGCAGGTTTTAAGGCTGTTCTCAAACGGGGTGGACTACGCTCGGCTCTTCTTCTTCGCGTGCGCCATCATGGCGAGAAAACCGGCGAACTTGACGATGAACCGTCGCCTCCGCCCCTCCGCGTGGACGTGCTCATGCCTGTGCGGCGTCCGGTGGATGGTCTTGTGGAGGCCGCTCTTCAACTTCGAGAGCGTGCTCCGGCGGTGCCGCGCCAACCCGTGGTGGCCCGCCTTGACCGCATTCTCGCCGCTGCACCCGCCCCATGACTCCTCCCTCTCGCGAGTGCCGCTGCGGATTCGCGCGAAAACACTGCGCAGTGGACTACCCTTTCCCGTCGAGACACCGCCTTTAGTGCCGAGCGCCCGCCAACGAGAGTCGCGCACCTCCCCGCGAGGCGGCGATTGATGAGCCGCCTCTTCGCCCCGTCCCAGCGGGCCCCGAGCAGCCGCCTCGAGGTTTCGGAAGTAAGGCAGCAGACCCTTGCACGCACCCAGCGAGACCACCGCCGCGGGAACGCCGCTGTCCTCGTGGTACACCGAGACGAGCTCGGCGGCGGTCGAGCATCGCCCGCCAAAGTCCTTCGCGGTTGGGTTGGAGCTCGAGTGCACCGACGCGGTGGGAGACGGAGGCGGCGAATACGAGCCGCGCGGTCCAAACTCGCCGGCGTCGACCGGGACGGTGTCACGACCCGAGTTGAAAGTATTCCGGTCGAACGCAGACGGAACGACGTTCCTGATCCGCTGCCCGGAGAATATGCGGCGCACGCGGAACCCCCCGCCGCCCGCGGTGATTAGCGAGTCGGCGCCGCCGCCAGCCCTGCCCGTGGCGTCGCGCGTGACTCCGTAGAACGCGCCGTTCCTCTCCCATCTGCGCCGGACGAAGAGATAATCCCGAGGGGAGAGTGGCATCGGGAACTTCATGCGCCAGAACGCCAGCTCGCATCCGTGTCCGGGAGACTCCGGTCCCGGGTCGGTCGAGGCGAGGCGCTCGGCGAAGATCAGCGTCGGGTCCCACGCGCCGCGGATCGCGTCGCTCATCTGCGCGCGGGCGAGCTGCTCCGCGGTGACGCCCTCCATGACAGCCTCGATCCTGAACTGCGCGAGACCCCCGCGCCCGTCGCCGTCCACCGTCCCCGGAGCCGGTCCGTTCCGGCGCAGCATCCGATACGTCGTGCCGTTCCCCGTGCTCCCGCGGTGGATCACCGTCCAGTTGTCGTCTTCCCCCGCCGGCCGACGGACACCGCGCGAATCGATCGCCCGCTCGCCCCTCGGACTCGGCGCACCGTTCATTCCCGAAACCGCATCGTCCGTTTCTCCGTCATCCGCCGTGTTCACCTCCTCCGCCGCCTCCAACTCGGTTGGCCAGCGCGCGAGCTCAGCAAGGAAACTCTCCTCGTCCTTGTGCGTGACGAGAGCCTCGAGCGCGGGGTGGAGCGGGGGCGTGCTTTGACTCGCCTCGGCGCTGCGCTCGTCCTCGCGCTCGTCCACCTGCCCGACGAGTCTAGCCACGACATCCGCCGCGCGTGGTTCGAGCGCGACGTCCGCGAGGAAGATCGTGAGGGTCCTGAGGAGCGTCAACGCGCCGCGTTGCGGGTTGAGCGTGACGAGGATTGCGACGATTAAGATCGCCGCCTGGACCGCCTCCGGGACGCACTCCGGTGCCGGCTGCGAAGAGGGAGGGAGAAGACGAATAGAGGGGGTGTCAGCGGGGAAGTGGCAATCTTTCGTGAGGCGCCCGGGGCGGAAAAGGCGCGGGATCCGCACGCGCGCGGGGTGAAAAGCGTCGGGTGGCACGCACCGTCAGCAGCCAGCCGGGTTCCACGTGTGCACCGATCTCCGAGAGGGGCTTCCCCGCGCACAGACGCTCCCAGTGACCCCAATTCGTCAGAGACACGTGGTATATCGCGAGAATCAGCACCGTGTCGACCACGATTCGAGCGGCGCCGGGGTGAACTCGCATCGTGTCTCTTCTTCTTCGTTGCGCGCTTGTTGGAGGAAAAAAGCGCGAAGAAGAGTGGGAGTGCCCCTGAGCCACGGAATCCTGATTGGGTCTCCGAGATCCCGCTCGGAATCTTGTGAGTGCTTCCGATACCGCGGGAACCTTGAATTACGAGTTACTAACCGCCGGTCTGACGTGATAACGAACTTCTCCGAGGAACAACCCACAACCTAAAACATTCGCGCGTCTGCGAGCCGTCTGCGAGCCGTCCGCGATTTGTCTCAGTGCTAGTCTAAAAATTCCTCATACCGGGGGCGCGCTTCGATCCGATGTTGTCCAGGTGCCGGGCGACCTTGGGCCGCAAGGCGGCGGGTCTGCTCTCGTGGCGGCGAGAGCATCCCTCGCTCCATCGAGCGGCGCTCCTCAAGCAGGGACACCTCGGAGTAGGGTGGACGCAGGTGCGGATTCAGCTCAGTATTTCCCAGCAAGAGTTAATTGGGATTGGGCACCTTCTCCTCCGGGGCCGCCGCGCGAACCCGAGCTTTTCTGACCACTCGCCGCATCGCCGTTTTCGACAGGATTTCTCCACCGAGATATCTGGGCCGCTGGGGGGTAGCGACGAGGAGGCTAAGCTTCGAGCGCTGAGGATGCGCTCGCTGGCGCCGAAGCCATCCGGGAGGGACTACGCCCAGCATCTGCGGCAGATCGAGCGCGAGGAAGCCCCGTCGAAGCACGACGTCTTCGTGAACAGGATCCTGCCCGGCCTGCGGTACTTCTTCCAGAACCACCACCACCTCAACATCAGCAAAACCTACGTGATACCGGACGACGACCCAGGCGTTCCAACGGCCATCCGGGGCTTCAACCTCGGGAAGAGGGTGGACAACATACGGACGCGCGGCGACTTTGTGCGCAACAACGCCGAGTACCTGGAGATGCTGCAGAGCGTGGGAGGCGAGACGGAGGCGGAGAGGTTCGTGTGGAGATCGAAGGACTGGATATTTACTCACCAGATCATGGCCACCCTGCGGTTCTTCAAGCGCAGGCACGGCCACCTGCTGGTCCCGAGGCACTACGTGTGCCCGCCGGACCCGGAGCTCGCGCGGTTCAACTGGGGCTTCACCCTCGGGTCAGTGGTGCACGACATACGGGACAAAAACAAAGGGTTCTACCTCGATCAGGAGCCCGAGCGCGCCAGGGCACTGGCGGAGATCGATTTCCCGTGGGAGCACAAGTCGGCGCACACGTGGCAAATCAGGGACGTGCCCGCGCTTGCGTGGTTCAAGCGGGAACACGGGCACCTCGCGGTGCCGCCGGATTACGCGTGCCCGACGGGGAGAGGGGCGTTGGTGAGCGGCCTGCCGAAGATTGCGCTAGGTATGCACCTCGGCAGGTACGCGGATCGGATTCGTCGGCGGGGCAGTACGTCGCCGCGGGACGAGCTCAAGGTGAAGCAGCTCAACGATATGGGCTTCGCCTGGAGCCTGCCGGATCACTTCGTCAGGAGGACGCTCGCGCCGGTCGTCACCTATTACGTGGCAAAGTACGGACACCTTTCGCCGCCGCCGTCGTACACGGTACCGTGGGGGATAAAGGACGTGCCGAGGTGGGCGTGGGGAATGAATCTGCACGACAGGATATACTCCCTCAGGAAGAGCTCGGGGAACAGGTGGGCGGGGGAGAACGGCTCGAGGGAGGAGCGCCAGGCGCGGGTGGCACTGATCGAGTTGACGGTGCGACTCGCGAGGGACAAACACAACGATGAGGTGCTCGACGGCGAGGATGACGATATGCCGTCGTGGGAGGAAAAGTGTGAACCAGCGCTCGAGTTCTTGCGGAAGAGAGCGTCGAAAGAGGTCGCCGGGCGAGGCAGGACTAGCAATCATAAATCAACGGCGAGCACCGCCAAATAGGATTTGATGTTCAAGTCAGTTTCTGAAAGCTGAGATGTCGTCTCTATCCTGATCCACCCAGCCCCAGGCGATGATGGATATGCGTCCGGCGTTTTGTATCCCGCCCCCTTTGCGAAGCTCCTCGGGCACTTGAGGGATTCCGTGTCTCCATTCGCAGTTGACGTCGTGCCCAAACGTGTACGCGGAGCCGTTCCCCTGAGGGAAAAAAACAGTCGTGCCCGTCTTAGCGTGCTCAAAGGCTGCGTCCCGACAAGCCCCAAAGGATACAGCGACGGTGCAATTCTGCGTCTTAGCCTTGTCGGGCTTGACCGCCGCGGCATCGTGGTGATAGGGCTTCCATTCCTCCGCGTCCCGGTACCAGTTCAAGCGCGTTGCCTTCACGTCCATCGAGAAATATTTGGATATGCGATCCACGACAGCCATGAAGATGGGCGACTCCTGCTTCCACTTGCCGTGACGATCCCTGTCGTTGGCGATAAAATGCGAGTCCTCGTGCCAGGGCACCCACATGTCCGGCGAGCCCGCCGCCTTGACCTCCTGCATCAGCTTCTCGTAAACGGAGGCATCCTCCTCTTGGCAGAAAAAGTTAGGGACGTACACGACTGCACGTCCGTGGAGCGTCTTGCCCAGCGTCTCCTTGGAGGCGTCGCCGACGACCACCTTCAGCCCAGGGGGTGCATGGCTCGGCTCAAAGTCTCGGGTGTTGCGACCCTTCTTCCCTCTCTGGGGCTTCGGCCTCTGCTGCCCCTGCTCCTGCTTACCCTTCGCGCGGGGCCCGGGGAGCGGACGTTCGATCGCGGGCTGCTGCCGCTCGTCCTTACTCTCGCCGTCCTTCAGGCCGCGGGGGGCGCCCTTATTCCTTCTACGCCGACGATTGACGTTCAGGTCATCTCGGAGGTCGCGTTGTTGAGGGACGTTGCTGACGACCATGGTCCTCTGGAAGTGACGAACCGCCTGCTCTGACCTTTTTCAAATAGCGTGTGAAATGCCGACCACCCCATCAGACGGCTTCGCCCGCACCTGATGCCGGCTACGGGGTTTCGCACCATGCTGGGACTTTGCCGTCGAGTTGTCTCATCGTGCGGAGCGGCGGCACGACCACCCCAAGCGAGGGGCGAGTTCCAGCGCGCTGCGATAGTCGCACGCGCTGGCGCACATCGGTTGAGCTCGCCCTCCGGACTCCCCTTCACGCTTCGAACGCAGCGGTTCGGTGAAGGGCTCACAGGACGTGGTGACGGGCTCCGGCTCGTGCGCTCGTACGGAAAGGGCGAATACGATGACGAATACTGGGACGAAGATGACGAAGACGACGAGTCGTGGGTCAGTGCCCGCGCCAAATACCTCATCCCATCCGGCGTCTGCAACGTACTCCCCTGACATCCCTTCCCCACTCTCGCCCGCCGCTCCGCAGTACGATGACGACGAGGAGCTCGATGAAACGCCGCAGGATGTTAAAGGCCCAAAAGACGTGCAGACGTTACGAGGCATCTCCGGGCCTCGGGTCGCGGACACCCTGCCGATGCCCGAGCCAGGGGAGTGCGCGGACCCGCCTCGCCGGGTGACCAAGGACGACGTCACCATAGCGTTCGCCAGGAGCGGCGGTGCGGGCGGGCAGAACGTCAACAAGGTCAACACGAAGGTGGACATGCGGCTGCAATTAGAGCGCGCCTCGGACTGGCTGCATCCGTGGGTGACTCGGCGGCTGATGGTGCTGGAGAAGAACAGGGTGAACAAGGACGGCGAGCTGGTGATCCAGTCGACCAGGTTCCGCACGCAATCGCAGAACGTGGACGACGCGCTGGAGAAGATGCAGGCGTGCCTGAACCGCGCGTCAAAGCTTCCGCAACACAAGTCGAACAAGACTGCGAAGAAGAAGCTGGTGAAACAGGCGGAGAAGGCCAACAAGGTGAGGCTGGAGAACAAGAAGCGAGGGTCCGACAAGAAGAAACTGCGAAACAAGAAGAGTATCGAGTGGGATTGAGTTGAGTGAGCTTCCGTTAGTTACGTTGTCGCTGACCCAACGCATGCATACTACCCGCGAAGCAATCAGTCGAGGCCCTCCACAGTCACCGTCACCCCGCTGCCGTACTCCACAACCTCCGTGTCCACGGCGCCAACCACCTTTTCCTCTTCCTCCTCCTCTTGCTTGTCCAGTCCGAGTTTCTGTCGCATCTCCTCACGGCGCTCCTTCCTTTCCTGGAGCCTCTCCTTCCGCGCCTTTTCCTCAGCCTGCTTGATTGCAAACTTCCTACGCTGTGTCTTACGTTTGCTGTACCCGGTTACCCATTCCCTGTCGGCCGGACGGATGCGAGAGGTGAGGGTATTATACTCGTAACCAAACACGAATCATGATCATGGGGAAAAAAGAGGGCGCTCAGCCTGGGAGGGTTAAAGGTTCGCGGGGATGGGCTTTGACTCACTTGCGAACCTTGTCGTCGAAGACCGCTTCACCCCCTCGTTTCGTCTTATCCTGTCCGCACTCCTGTGAGGATTGGCAAGGGCGAGGTGCGAGGTAAGCAAACGCTCGTCGAGTTTAGCGGAAAAAGCGGCGGTTGTGCGGCGGTGCTCACCATTTTACCCAGTGGTCTCCCTCCTCTGCCCTTAACCCCCTTCCCTTCCTTGCCAAAGGCACCCTTGGTCGTGCCGAAGGGTGCCTTTTTGCCCGATGACTTCTTTTCCGGTGTCTTTCCCATGTCCGCACCTTCGTTGGCGCCAGTCAGAGTGTCGGCGCGTCACATTCAATTTTCACTGACGTGCACCAGTTTGACGAGAAAACCAAAACTATTTTTCCTCAGAGAGTCGACCGCCAGACAGAGGACGCCGCACACGCTCTTCGTGGCACGTGCGAGCGGCTTCTGAGGCTAGGTCACGCCAACAACCCGCGTGGACCCATCTCGACCTCCGAGGTTGAGAAACCCAAGGTAGATTGTGCAACTGGGCTCGGATCTCTCTGGACGAACGGGTCTTGTAGATCTGAGGAGACACCCATCTCTCCTCACCTCCCAAGCGAGGGGACGAGGTTGGAAGCGACGCGTCAATTCGACGGGACGCTGGATGGAGACGCGGTCTTCGAAGCGTGCGCATGCGGATGTCGACAAGGATCCGGAACTGAGTGAACTTCAGAGGGCGGTGAAGCGGCTGAACACGGGAGGCGTCCGTGGCACTTCGAGCGGAAATGGGCTCACGGCCGGGTTCGTCGGTTCTTCTGGAGGGGTCGGGGGGGTTGGCATCGCGCCGCCGATGTATCAAGTCCCCGAGGATGAGCACGAGCGCGTTGACGGGATCGACGAGGACGAATCGTTCGGTCGCAGCATGCACTACACGGAGATAAACGCCCTCCTGAACAGCCTTCACTTTGCGCGGGTTCGGAGGAGAGAGTCGATGGCTGGCCCGACGGCGCCGCACGAGAACCCCGCCCACCACCAGCCCAACGATCATCAGCACCGACACCAGTGAATGGGGGTTCGCACAAACAAACACGCAGGGCGCGCATCGCGTGGACGGGAAGCTTGTCCCGAAACTTTTAGTTGCACAACAATTAATTAGGATCTCTACCTATAGGCATTTAGTCACGTACGATACGACGATAGTCCATAAATCAATTATTTGTTGATGATCATGACTGCAACGCCGTCGTATTTTGCTGCAAAAGGCGGTTGCCACCTGAAATTCTATGTAACACCACCCAGCCCAAACCAACTCGCGCCACCGAGGAAGGCGGTCCACATGATGGTCCTCCGAGCGTGGGTCGTCGCGGTTTTGCTCATCGCCCTAGGTGCGTCATCCCCCCTCGTCGCGATCGCGCGGACCGAACAAGCGCCCGCACGACTCGACCGCCCCAATCGTTTCGTTCCCGCCGTGTCGCTGAACCGCGTGATTCACTCCTCTTTCCCACCCGCAGGCTCCCGCCACCCTCCCGTGGCCGAGGCGCTGGACCCGAGCGCGCCCGCGGTGTACGATAACGAAACATGGTGAGTATAAAAGTCGCGTCTTCGCCTAATCCCGCCGGCGGACTTACCCGCCGCCGAAGAAGCCTCTCTTCTCGCGGAACTCTAACTCGATCTTTCCTTTCCCGCGTGCCCAACTCCAGGGCGGCGTGCCCCGACTACACGTGCAACCCGTGCAAGTTCGACGAGAAGTGTCCCCCCGTGAATTTCACCGGCATCACATCGATCATATGCTCATACAAGTACGACGTCTGCGATCGACTGAGGGTTGAGCACCGCGCGTGCCGCAAGGCTCAGGCGCGCATGTGCAGGCCCGTGGAGAAGCAGGTCAAGACCGTGTGCACCAAGGAGGTGAACCGCGCGTGGACGAAGAAGTGCAAGGAGGACGAGGAGAAGCTCGACGCCGGTCTGAAGGACCTCATGGCTCAGCTCGACGCGCTGCGCGCCCTCAAACCCGGGAACTGCGGCTGCGCAGCTCCCGAACCCCCGCCGGAGACGTACACGCAGGAGTCGTTCACGTGCGGATCAGACGGCGAGGTGACGCTCAAGCCCGATGCGATCGGGGGCGGCGAGGTCGATACTAAGGGCGGGTGGTTCGGTGGGGGATCCGACTCGAAGAAAGAGAAGAAGAACAGGAAGGGTAAATCCCCGAACCCCGTCATGGCCGCTCAACTCAGGCTCGCTAAGCTCCGGGACACCACCGCGGATCTGCTCGTTGACGACGAGGAAGCCGTGACGGGAGTGCAGGCGAACGTGCCGGAGATGAACCTCGAGGGCCTGAACAGCGCGATGAGCCAGCTGGACGACAATATCGCGGCACTGGAGGATCTGATCCTCCAGCTGCAGAAGAAGAAGAAGGAGAAGGCGAAGAAGTGCTCTGCGCCGCCTGAGGGCACCGGGATGGAGAGGCACGTGCTGAACCACTGCCTCGAGGTGGAGGAGACGGAGCGCCTGTCCGAGCGGCACGAGGAAAAGTGCGCGAAGAAGACCGCGGATCTCATGGCGCACTCCGCCAAGCTCGAGGCGCTCATCTACGAGTCCGATCGAAGGATGGCGCTCCTGGACGCCCTTCAGGAACACGCCGAGGGGGTCGTGGAGGCTTACGGTGACGTCAACATAACGTCCACCGCGTTCGCGCTCCTGGGCCACTCGTTCCTCAACGCGAACTTCACCGACACCACCCGAAACCTGATCGATGGGATGATGGTAAACGAGACGAGCCTCTGCGCGGAGGTGCTCCCCACGCTGCAGTCATCCGTTCTCGGGTTGGGGATCTCCAAGGATCAAATCTGGTGCCCAACGCCGACGGGCACCTTCATCGGCGGCAGGGACCTGCCGGACTGGGCGCCCCACTTCCTCGTTGGGGTGGGCGTCGTTCTCGGTTTCTTTGTCTCCGCCTTTGTCAAGGCGACGCCGGCCATCTACGCCGTCATGTGCGATCACCCCGTGCTCTTCGTGGTGCTCGGCGTGGTGGTGCTCGCGGGCCGGTTTGCGTGAACAAGCGATCGGTACGGCTGGGAACGCCGAACCGGTCCGGAGCGCGCGTGAGATGTAAGATAATTCGCTAAATATGTTTGATGAAGTATTAAAACGCCGAAATCATGCAACGGGAGCGCGTAATTTGGCGTCCTCCTCGGCAGTCGTGGTCTGCACGACGAGCGGGGGAAGGCTCCACATGACCGGCATCATCCCTCCCGCAGGTTGGTTCGGCGCGAGCTTGACCGCACCGCCGTTTTGCTGCGCCACCACGGCGCCCGCGCCTCCCTGTGGGTGGAAGGGGCCGGGCATCGGCGCAAATGCCGCGCCAGGCGGGGGCGATGCGAAGGGCATGCTGCTCATGAAGCAGTGCAGCTGGTGCTCGAGCTTCGCCTTGTCCTGCTGCAGCGCAGCCTTATCCGCGGCGAGACCGCTCTTCTCGTTCTCCAGGGTGGTGTTGCTCTTCTGCAGGGACTCCAGCGTGGCCGACAGCTTCGCCAGCTCCTCGCGCAGTCGCTTGATCACCACCGCGGCATCCGTCACTATCGTCGCCTTATCCGTCTTGAGGGGCCCAGCCCCGTTGGGATCTAGCAGCGCGCTGAGTCCCATGAACCTGTCGTTCAGCGCCTCTCTTCGCAGCTTCTCGCGCCGCGACTTCTTGTGCTTCGACGCCTCGCGCCCACCCTCTTCCCGCCCCCTCTTGTCGCCCGACCCGGGCGTGCCCGCGGCGCCACTCCCCTCAGCCTCCAGCGCCGCTATGGTCTCCTGCGGGAGAGACATCTCCGTCATCTCCAGGGACGTGATCGCGCCCTCGTCCGCCGCGTCGAAGATGTCCGCCAACCAGTCGCCGGAGTCCTCGCGCTGGTCCTTGGCCATCTCGGTCGCCTTCTTCTCCGGCTCGCCCGCCATGGTTGGGTGCCTCTGCCGAGAAATTAAAAAAAAACCCTGGTTTTTTGACGACGTCAAGAGCGGGGCGCCCCCGTTCTTCTCGCGCGACGAAACGTGCGCTCGCTACCCTCGGTGCCGCGTCGGTCACGGAAGGATACTCCTACGAGGCTCGGGTCCGTCACTGGGAGCCAAACTTCGCGTCGCGTGCCACCGTCGCTCTGGCGCCCTCACAATGGGCCCTTCAAAGGACCCTCCCCTCGGCAACCTGATAGATATTGAATCCGACCCTGTGATTCGTCGAAAAGACCGAGGCGCGTGCCCTTGAATGGTCCTGATTACAGACCATCGTTTTGGACCCACAAAAAAAAAATCAAAACAGAAAGAGACGTCGCTTGAGGACGTCGCCGATCTGTCGATTCGAGCAGCCGGAGGAGGAACCGGGACTTTTCACAAGCGGGTCGCTCGAGATCTGGGCCGGCTCTTCGCACCTCGAGATGTCCGAGCTTGAGCAAAGGAAGCTTCTCAAGCGCCTGGACGCGTGCTTGAAGCGACCGGAGAACCAACTATGCGCCGACTGCCCCTCTCGCCAGCCGCGCTGGGCGTCCGTCAACCTCGGCATCTTCATCTGCACGAACTGCTCGGGCATCCACCGCTCGCTCGGTGTGCACATATCGTTCGTGCGCTCCACGACGTTGGACACGTGGAAGGAGAAGCAGGTGGTGGAGATGGAGACGATGGGTAACGACCGCGCGAACGCGTACTGGGAGGCGAGCCTCCCCCCCGGGGCGAAACCCACGAGCTCGGCGCTGCCCGTGGTCGAGAAGTACATCAGGGCCAAGTACGACCGCAAGATGTACGCGGACAGCTCCAGGGACGGACCGATCAGGGGAGACGGAAGTGGAGGACCCGTCGCGCCGGCGCCCACCGCAGCTCCCACGCCGACTCCCGCGGCTCCCCCCGCGGGTGGAGGCCTGTTTGACCTGCTCGACGTCGCACCGGCAACAGCACCCGCAGCCACCGACGGAGGCTGGGGTGCTTTCGGTTCCGCCGCTCCCGCCGCTCCCGCCACCAACGGGGGATGGGACGCTTTCGGATCCACGGCCCCGGCTCCCGCGGCTCCCGCCGCCACTGGGAACTGGGACGCGTTCGGTGCGCCCGCGCCCGCACCAGCGCCCGCGGCTCCTGCCGCTGCTGGGGGTTGGGACGCGTTTGGTGCGCCCGCGCCCGCACCAGCCGCCTCTGCAGGTCCAGCTGCGAACGACGGATGGGATGCATTCGTGTCCGCGCCGCCCGCTGCCGCACCCGCCCCTCAGGCAACCACTGCTGCTCCCGCGGCGGCTGACGACTGGGGCGCATTCACGGACGCCCCCGCGGCGGCACCTCCGGCTGCCAAACCTCAAGTCTCAAATGATGACATCATGAACTTGTTCAGCACACCCCAAGGCGGCGGTATGGGAGGTATGGGAGGTATACCCCAGCAGCAGGTTGGAGGTATGGGTATGGGGATGCAGCAGCCGGGGATGATGCAGCAGCCCAACATGGGGATGGGCATGCAGCAGCCCAATGGCATGATGGGAATGCAGCAACCCAATGGCATGATGGGAATGCAGCAGCCCAACATGGGGATGCAGCAGCCCCACGGCATGATGGGGATGCAGCAGCCCAACATGGGGATGCAGCAGCCCAACATGGGGATTCAGCAGCCCCACATGGGGATTCAGCAGCCCCACGGCATGATGGGAATGCAGCAACCCAATGGCATGATGGGGATGCAGCAGCCTGGTATGGGGATGCTGCAGCAGCCCAACATGGGTATGGGGATGAAGCAGCCCGGCGGTATGATGGGGATGCAGCAGCCCAGCGGCATGGTGGGGATACATCAGCCTAGCGGCATGATGGGAACGCAGATGGGAAACATGCCCCTGGATATCACGCCGGACACCACGTACACGCCATCCGAGAAGAAGAAGCCGGAGCCACAGCACCACGCCGCGTTCGATCAGTTCAAGATGTTTTAGACGCCGAGCTTTAGTTTCGTGGCGCACTCTTTCAAGCCGACATTATAGACGAGTAGAAATCAACGTACATGTCTCTACAGTACTCCGCGCTCAACCCCTCCCCGCAGAAGAAGACGACGCCCTGTTCGCAGCCGCCTGGGCCCGGAGCCGCGCCTGTCGGGCTCGGTTGGCTTCCTCCTCAGCGAGCTTTCTAGCCTCCTCTTCGGCCTCGCGGATCGCGGCGCGTTCCTCCTCCTCGGCCTCCCACTCCTCGATCCGGTCCTTGATCTTCAGCAGACCGAACACGCCAAGCACGAGCGCTCCCACGAAGGCGACCAGGCTGCCCACCCCACCCTTCTTTTCCTTGACGTGGTGCGTCTTGAGCATGGCCACGAGCTTCGCGGGCAGGGCGCCGGTCATCTCCTCGAGCTTCTCGTCGCCCTTCCAAAGCTGGTACGAGGGCAGCGCCTTCACGTTGCACTTCTGAGCGATCTCAGGGAGCGCCTCCATGTCGACCCGGACGAAGTGGATCTTCTTGTACTCGGGCGATTTGGCGAGGGTGGTCATGTAAGGCTGCATGCTCTTGCTGGAGGAACTCCAGCCCGCGACGAACTCGACGAGGACCAAACCGTTGTCGCCCGCCTTCTTGAATATCTTGGCGTACTCTTCCACCGTGTGGCAGTTCACGATCCTGCTGAACGCCATCATCTTGCGGGCGCTTCCCGCGCGCCTCCTGACCGCCATTTTCTTTTGCGATCCAGTGCCCCGTTAAAAATCCGTTGATTGTATCGTTTAGCGCGACGGGTACCGAAGAGGACGTGCGCGCTACGAGAGTTCGACGCTTTCGTTTGACGAGTTGATGAACGTCGGTGGTTGCGCGTCGACGATTACGAGCTGGTCAGACCGACGGGCGCTGGAAGATGGCGGAAGGCGTGTTCTTCCGTTTGCTTTTATTTTATCCTTGTTGGATCTCCGCGACGAGATCGAACAAACCCTAAGCTAAAACCTGACTTCAACGTAAGTGTTACCTTGGTATCATCTGGAAGAAACTTTTATAATTCACGTTGCAATTACCTATTTCCAACACCTGTGTCTTGCCAGCGGTGCCAACTTTTGACCTAAAACTTTTCCCGAGCCGAGGCCGAGCCCTTTACAGGCGGCGCACGTACGAGTATGAGTGACGCCGAGGAATACTCCTCCGATGACGATGGTCACATCAACGACGAGTTCGAACCCCAAGTCGACCCGACCCTGAGCGTCGACGTCGGATCCGGCCTTTCGGTGCGTCCCGAGGACTGCCAATCTCCCCCTGCGCGATCAGTGGCTATCCCGCCCGCCCCGATCGCCCACCTCTTCCCCGCGCTCGACTCACCTCGAACTCGCCTGAACATCGCAGAGCCATGACTGGGCGGATATCGATAACTCCGACCTGGTCGCTAAGGTCCGCGGCAGCGCCGGTTTCCGCATCATGCGCGAGCTGCACGCTTGGGACGGCGCCCTCGAGGCGCCCCCGGCGCTGCTCGAGGGCAAGGTGTTCGAATTCTTTTACGTGCAGAGGAAGGAGGCTGATCTCTGGAAGACGCTCGTCAAGGAGTGCTTCCCGAAGAAGTACGAGGAGGCATCGAACGACAAGTCCGAGAAGAAGCGTCTGCAGTCTCTCTGGGCCCAGGCGGTGCTGGATGAGATCAAGGCGATGAGGGAGCACGGCAAGCACACCCTCCGCTTTCTCACCGCGGTTGTCAACGCGTCCTCGTCCGCGGCGGACCACCTGTTCCTGCGCCGCGAGGCCCTGAAGCACGGACCGGGCTCCGTGGAGGCCAAGGCGGCATCGATCCTCTGGGACCAGACCAGCAACAGGATCAAGGACCAGGCCTTCGACGCCATGCACCACTGGACAAACAAGGGTGGCGCTCAATCCGGCGGCGTGGCGCGCATGTACAAGCACCAGCACGAGCTGCTGGAGGAGCTTGACAAGCACTACACGATCGTGAACAAGGCTGTTGAGACGGAAGCCAAGCCCCCTCTTCCCTTGCACGTCATTCTTTCCACCCCGACTGGCTCCGGTAAGACGTTCACCGCGCTCATGGTGCACCTCAGGCTACTCAAGGTGAAGCACCCCAACGTCATCCTGGTCTACTCCGTGCCCACGAAGCAGGTCCTGAAGCGCGTCGGTCAAGAGTGCGAGGCGCACGCCGCGCCTTACTGGACCGCCGCACGCGACCACTCCGGCGACGGTACTCTCCACCAGGTGCGTCGTCCTTACTCCATTCGTGACAAGGCGCGGAACAGGAAGGCGCTGCGCGCCAAGGCGGCGATTGGCGAGAAGCTCAGCGCCGGTTCCGGCAACATCGAGCAGCAGCTTGAGTATGCCGCGGACGTGGGATACAAGCTCAAGGATCGCGGTGCCGGCAAGCCCGATATCATCATCGCCGACCTGAACACTACCGCTTCGCTTCTGAAGGCGGCTCACGCGGCGAAGGAGACGAGCTTCTACCATAAGAACAACCTGCTCCTCTACTTTGACGAGCCGAACATGGGTATCCACCTCGATCCCAACGTGCTCGGGGTTGTCTCGACGATCCAGAACCACATGCCCGTCGCTGCAGTCCTCGCGTCCGCTACACTGGGTCCCTGGGAGGGGCTCGAACCGTGGTGGCGCGGCACGACGCCCGCCAGGCAGATCACCATCAGCCTTGAGCCTTACGACCTGCCGATGTCAACCCTCAACGTGTACTCTGAGGAGAAGACCTCGATCTCGCCCATCAGCCCTTTGGCGCTGTTCAACAACCATGCAGAGTATAAGCGCGTCATGTCCGATGAGCGCATGCCGACTCTGCTCCTACGCCATCTCACTTCCGCTCAGGGTAACGATCTGCTGGGCATCAAGGGACCCGGCGGCGACTGGGACAAGATCCAGGGCGACGTCAAGTCTCTGCGCCTAGCCGTCGAGCCAATCTTCAAGGACCTGTCGTACGAAGAATTCACCCGTCTGAAGGCGCAGTGGGCGACGGGTGCCGGTGCCGCAAAGAAGGTTGACGGTATCCGCGGTGCCCTGTCCAAGGAGGGCGTCACGATGGTGGGTTGCATCGACCCGAGGAAGGTTGCGCTCATGCTGGCGGGTTACGGTGACTCGGAGCAGTGGACGCAGGAGGTCCACAGGCTCAACTCGAAGCTGAAGGAAGCCGAGCGCGTGATGAAAGAGTCCGCCAAGAGTGAAAAGAAGGCGAAAAAGAAAGACGAGGAGGAAGAGGCACAGATGGGCGATGAGACGGAAGGGCAGATTGGCCTCATCACCCTGCGACCGATGCTCAAGGTATCTGTGGCCGAAGCGCTTGAATCCGACATCGACACGCTCGTCATGCTTTCCAAGGGTATCGCGTACGCGTGTGGCAGTGGAACAGACCCTATGGTCAAGCGCCTGTACAACCAGGCTCTTTTGACCGTACCCGACTCTCTGAAGGGTCGCGCCCCGCCTCTTAATGTTCTCGTGGTGGATTACTCGTCCATCTACGGTACGGATTGTCCCGCGGTTGACACCCTTTTGCTTCAGGAGGATCTCGGTAGGTTACTGGCCTGGGAGGATCTCCAGCAGTTCCTCGGTCGTCTTCGTCGCGACGGTACCGCGATCTTCTACTCGCTTCGCACCCTGCGTCGAGCCGCTCTCGGCCCGGGAGCCGAGGAAGCAGAGGACTTGGCTGAACGCGAGTATCAGCGGGACGTGGAGGTGGCAGTTCTCGAGATGCAGGGCAAGTCACGCGATTCTGATGCTGAGGCTGACGCCCTCAAGAAACTGGCGGAGTTGAAGGGTCGCTCCATCGCTGAGACGGGCGCCCTCGCGACGGCTTGCGTGATGTCACTCGTGCTCCCGGCGCCCAGTGGTCTTCCGGATGGACTTCCAAAGGTTCATCCCTCCGAGCCCGCCGGAACAGACAAGGATCTGTTGGCCCAACTCGCCAAGCAGCTCGAGACGAACGGGGAGATGTTGGAGGCGATGATGAAGAAGCGCGCCGATCAAATTCTCGCCATCAACAAGGTCGAGGCCCTGGCTCTCTCGGCGAGCCCGTTTGTGAAGCGCACGGGTGGCGTTCGCTACCTCGGCGCGGCGGCTAAGACGCTTCAGGTGTTGTACGACGCGGACGTCTTCTCCGAGGAGGCGGTGATTGCCTGGGGGCAGCAGAAAGAGGCTGCGTTGTCACTCGATCCGGACATGGATGCGCGGTTCTTCGAAAAGGCGAAGCCGTTCATCAATTGGCTGGAGGAGGCTTCAAGCTCCGAGGAGGAGAGCGACGAGGAATAGTTTTGACTTGACAAACAGAGGTCGTTCTTTTACCGATATTTTCGTCCAGACTCTTGGACCTTCCAACGTTCACATTCGGGCCATCCTAGAAAAGTTATATCACGCCCAACGAGGTCGTGGTCGTAGCTTGGTTCTCGGATATCGCGCTCTCTGCCGGCGTATCGGCCGGGCAGACTCTGGCGCAAAGCGGCCAGCCGCCTCGACGTAAACACAGTTTCACCGCGCTCGGCATACTCAAAAGCGTATCGCAGATATCTCCTCAGTCTCTGCAACGTCTTACGTCTGAGGAGCAAGTCCAGTGCCTCATCACGCGCCGGCACGTGCTGGAGAGCGAGCAGAACTCCACTTAGGTGGCCACTGCGCAGACCCGCAGGCTCCGGAGCTTGACACGCGCATGATGTCAGAGTGGGATATCCAGTCCAGCTTCCTGACAGATGAAGAGCTTCGCGGTAGGTCGCTCTTACTTGATACTTATAGTGAGGCACCGCCTCTGCGTTGGTCCGGTCGCCAGCGCGTCGTCCACTTCCTCTTCACTTTTTATCTGTGGCGGTGTATTTCACCACTTTTTCTTTTTTCCCCAGAGTTTGGTTTCGCGGACATCTCCCAAGATGGTCAGAACGGCACACAGCAGACGCAGCACATCGGCGAGAAGAATCGCATACCCGCAGAAGAACTGGTAGGCTTGAACTCCACGCCTCGTGCGTCGGGCGGTGACAACAACGCGCCAAAAGTTCCGTGGGCCCAGGGTGACCTTCGCTGCCTCAAGGAGGCGATACCGCCTACCAACGGCTTCACCAACGCGATCCCCACGACGCTGCGAGAGCAGACGACCCACGCGAACGGGCTCACACGCGTGATCAAGTCAACCATAGTCGCCGGAAAAGCCGCCGGGTCGCAGGCCATCAAGAAGAAGAGGAGTTGCCGTCCCAACCTCGACGAGAAGACCCCGGACAAGAAGACGCGAAAGACGACCAACAGCCGCAAGAAAGGCCTCATTGACAGTCACAGCAGCGGGAGCGCTGCGAGCAGGCCATTCCTCGTCGACGAGAAGAATGGCTTGGCAGATATCCACAACCTTCCTTGCATCAACGGAGAGAAGGCTATCGTCAACGGCAACGGAGAGAAGCTTCGATCCAGTCAGTTTCGCGGTGTCACCAAGCACAAGCGCAGCGGCAGATGGGAAGCACACATTTGGGTCAAAGAGACAGGTAAGCAGATGTACTTAGGCGGGTATGATAGGGAAGAGCACGCCGCCGAAGCTTATGACGTCGCCGCCATGAAGTGCAAGGGTGGCATATCGGGGCGAAAGGTCAAGCTGAATTTCCCGGAGGCCAAGTACACAGAGCTGAGCGCTTACATGGCGTCAGTGAGCCTTGAGGAACTCGTCATGGCGATTCGCAGGCAGAGCCAAGGTTTTGCGCGTGGCTCGTCGGGTTTTCGTGGCGTCACCCAGCACCCGAACGGTAGGTGGGAGGCGAGGATCGGCATGCCGAACTCGAAGCACATCTATCTGGGCCTGTACAACGAGGAGAGCGCCGCAGCGCGCGCTTACGACATGGCTCTGGTTCGGCTCCGCGGACCCGGGGCCGCCACCAACTACACGCTGGCCAACTACAAGGACGAGCTCAAAGGGTTCGAGAACGAAAAGGCCGGCATTATGCAGCTCGACGCTAAGCCTTCTTGCAAGGAGGAGGTAAAAAACGAGGAGGCCTGAGGAGAGGATGCGATGACACGATCGTTGGACTACTATGGCTAGACATCTACGGTTTGATCGTCTCGTCCTTGATCAGGTCCGACATCGTCTTTGCAAACTTGTGTATGGGAAATCCCATCACGTTGAAGTAGCATCCGCTTATCGAGCTGACAAACGCACCCGCCGGCCCTTGAATACCTGTGCCGCGAGAATGACGAATTGAACTTTAGACGGTCTCCACGACGAACGTGTACATAAAAGAAAAGAAGTTTCAGAAAAGTAACGCACCGTAACCACCTGCCTTGTCGAAAGGTTCCCCGGTTTTCACGTAAGCTGCAATCTCCTCGGTGTCAAGTGCGGCGAATGTCACACGAGTGGTCTCCGAAAACGATTTCACGAGCCTTCCGTCCGTAAACACCATCGACACTCCGGTATGAACCTGGTGAGTCACGCCTTGCAGCGTCAGAAGCATTTGTGTTGCCTCTGCCCCGTCCTTGGGTTTCTCCATGATTGTCCCATCGGGTGCCTCCACCACCGTATCGGACCCTATGATCATAAACGGCTGGTCTTCCTTCTCGAGGCGATCGGCAACCTCCAACGCCTTGTGCTGCGCGGTCGCCATAGCATACTCGGCAGCGTTCGGGAACTTCGATTTGGCCAGGTCCTCGTCGAAACGCGATACCACCACATCGAACTTCAGCCCGAGATTACCTAGGATCTCACGCCTCCGAGGCGATGCACTAGCGAGTACAAGACGTCTAGCACACAGGGCTTCCGCGTACTGAAGCAACATCGTGTATTGGCCCTGCTCCTCACGTCCGGGTCGGAATGTAACAAACTTTTTCGCTGCCAAAAAACAAGCCAGTTTTATGGGTGTCCACCGCTGGGTCCTTGCGCTCACTTCTCTGCCGCACTCACAGGCATTGATCATCCGCAAGAAGCCGTCATATTTGGATAGCTTCAGACTAAGTTCAAGAGCGCGGAAAGGTGCTTCGTTCTCGTACAGAACGAGCCAGTCGCAGGGTAGAAGGGATTAGGGTTAAGGCCGATGGATCCATCGCAAGGCCTCGCAGGGATCCCCCCCGAGGATGAGAAGAAGATGACGGCGATGGTCGAGAGTATGCAAGTTCGCGACAGTCTTCGCATGTACAATGGTCTTGTGGAGAAATGCTTCTCCACTTGCGTGCAGAGTTTCCGGAGAAAGGATCTGGAGAAGGATGAGGAGCGGGTGAGGCTCCCACCATGACACGATCACCTGTCACCTGAACATCCCGACCGAAACCTGCCAACAGCTGACGTCTTTTCCTCTCGTTCCCGCAGTGCGTCACCAAGTGCTGTGAAAAGTTTTTGAAGCACTCCGCTCGCGTGAGTCTGCGCTTCGCGGAGCTCAATCAGCAGACTATGGAGCAGATGGGGGCACCGCCGTCATAGATATCTGATATTTTTAATAACGAGCTGCTAAATCTCCTCCGCACACTTTATTTACACGGTGACCTCAGCTAGGGCATCGAAGTAGGTCGGGAACGTCTTCTTCGTGCACGTCGGGTCCATGATAGTGACTCCAATACCCCCACACGCGGCGAGCGAGAATGCCATGGCCATGCGGTGATCGTCGTAGGTGTCGATGGCGACGCCCTCGTTGATCTTGCCGCTCTCAGGGGGAGTGATGACGCAGTAGTCAGCACCCTCGTACACGTCGCATCCGAGTTTCCTCATCTCGGTGCAGATGGCAATCATGCGCTCCGTCTCTTTCACCCTCCAGGACCCGACGTCACGGATGGTGGTGACGCCGTCCGCGTAAAGCGCCGCGACCGCGAGGGTCATGGCGGCGTCGGGCATGGCGTTCATATTCACGTCGATGGCCTTGAGCTTGCCGCCGGGGCCCGTCACCGTTACATCGTTTTGGCCCCACTCCACCTTCGCGCCCATCAGTCCCATGGTGTCCGCGAACTTGGTGTCGCCCTGCAGGCTGTCCGTGCCGCACCCGATCACCTTCACCTTTCCTCCGGTGATGGCTGCGCCGGCGAGGAAGTACGACGCCGAGGACGCGTCGCCCTCCACAAAAGCCTCGCCAGGGGACTTGTAGGTCTGCCCGCCCTTGATGACGAAGCGCTGCATGTCGTCGAAGATCTGAACCTCGACACCGAACCTTTCCATGAGCTTGACGGTCATGTCGATGTAGGGCTTGGAGATGAGCTCGTCGGTGATGACAATCTCGATATCGCCGGTGGACAGAGGAGCCGCCATCAGCACTGCGGTGAGGTACTGGCTGCTGACCGATCCCTTGAGCTCGACACGTCCGCCAGGGAGGCCGTCAGCCACGACCTTCACGGGAGGGCACCCGGTTCCCATGGTGCACTCGGCATCAACGCCGAGCTGCTTCAGGCCATCTACCAGGTCTTGGATAGGGCGCTCCCTCATGCGCTCCACCCCGTCGAGGACGAAAGTACCCTTGCCCGCGGCGGCAACAGCAGCGGTCAGGGGCCTCATCGCAGTGCCCGCATTTCCGAGGAACAGCTCGGTGCCCTCGACGGCAAACCTGCCCGCGCAGCCCTCGATCTCGAGCACGTTGTTCTCACGATCTTCGGTGATCTCGAGGCCGAGCTGCTTGAGGGCGTCCACCATGAAGCGGATGTCGTCGCTATCCAAAAGGTTCAGCACCTTGGTCTTGCCCTCCGCGAGGGCGGCGAGAAGCAGGATGCGGTTGGACATGGACTTCGAGCCCGGAAGGGTAACGGTGCCCTCGATCTTCTTGATGGGCTCAAGGAAGAGCTTCTCAAGGGTTCCGGTGGACGCCGTGACCGCACGGCTGGGCTTGACGGCCTTTCGCGCATCCCGCGTGCGGGGCTTGAGGGCGGCGGTGGAGGGCGCGAAGGCCGACGGCGCGGCGATGGCGCTCATATTTTGCGGCGGGGTTGCGAGGATGCAAGAAGCAAAGAGGCACCGAAGAGAATAGACGTGACGGAGCGTCAGTCACCGGACGTTCCGCGTTGCGTTACGTGCACTGTCGGGGTAATCGGATCGGCTCCACGAGGCGGCGGAAAAGGACTGGGACGAAATGCAGATAATCCTCCAGCGATGATTTTTCGTTTGCGAATCAATTTGCGAAATCAAAAGGTCGGTTGATTTTTTTCACAGGGGAAATCAACATGTTTTCAGTCAGAGAAATACGATATTTACGGTCGGACGGAAGAAGAGACGAGTTGATTTTCTCAGAGTTGAAAACGTCCTGGCTCCAAGCGAAAAATGCTTTGTGGATCTCAAGAGGGTGGTCTAAGGGTATTCAGACTGAAACTGACTGAGTACGAAGCTTCGTCTCTGCCCAGAGCAAATTATTTCGATGGAAGAATTCGCTGCTTGGCCAATAAAAAAAGCTGGCTTGGCTGGACGGAAGGAAAATGCATTCCGAAGCGGAGGATATTGACAAGAAATGGTCGAGATGGCTCTACTTTTCATTTTCGAACTAACGCATGATTCGAGACTAGCTAGCTGAGACAACTAAACAAAATAGGAATTCATATGCCAACGGAACGCGGATCCTTGCTTATTGTAAATCGTGAAAATAGTCGCTTCCGTGCCATGGCAAAGCGGCTTTGAGAAGGAATGTATTTCTTTCACGGCCACCGGTAATGACGAACTGTCGCGGCGAATTCAAGCTTAAATTTTCTACCCGATGGCAGCAAAACGCACTCTGAAATGGCACGTGCGAAAGGGCTCATCAAACTGAGTTCAAAACAGGATCGGTGTCGGTTGCGAAATGAACTCAGATCCTTCCATACATACTCTCGCTGAGCGATGCGCCACACGCAAACAGGTTCAATCCGTCCGCTCGGCTCGAAATGTTCAGATTCAAGAAGAAAATGACAGCGCCGGTTGATGTAATATGAGCAAGCAGCCATTGCAATAGATTGTGGTCATATCCTTTTTCGTGCGGCGTAAAGTCCGAATGCGCGCATCGCATAGATTGTAATCACGAGTCGAGTCGTTAAGCGTGAGCACGACGCTTGAAATACCGGAATCGACATCATAAATCAAGAAACATGCGAGAAAGCAACGCGAAAAACAGACAGAAATTGCTCATCTACATACAGATAGGCAAAAGATTGACGAAATCAACAACGTTTGAGCGAAGAAGCCGATGTAAAAACCACGCGACGACAACAGCATCGAAAGGAAAAGCCGTCCGTGCAAACCAAGAACAGCGTGGGTGTTACCGTACGCTGAAGGATGTGGTAAAGAAAAGAACGAGTAATCGAAATGAACGCATCAAGTAATGTTTAGTGGAACGAGGTTCAAAGGGTCAAAGGGGCATAAAGTGACATAAAACGACAAGAACTCATCTGTCAAGGATATTTTCGCGCCCAAAACTTAGTGCGTGCCATGTTACAGATGCATTGTACGCGCCACGTTATTTGGACATTGTAAAGTACAGGAACGGCGCTGATTGCGCATTCTTACGTATCCTCGTTTGTGATATCTGCTCACTGAGGTATTGAAAACTCTATGTGAGTGTGTCTATCGTTGTTTTCGCATTTGAGTGACTTTCTGTCGCATTATTTGCGCCTGATTTTTTATCGCTATTGAGAAGAGATCAACTTTCTGGCCACCCTGCGGAATCAATGCTCTATCTTCTTGTAGTCTTTTCTTCTAACGCGATGTTCTGGGCAGATCAATCGGTGTTTCGCCGAGTCATTTTAGATTTCATGAAGCCGTGCATTGACTGAGCCAGGGGCATTGCGAAGTTTTGAAAACGTTGCGGATTGACCGCACGCGCACCTGTTTTGTGTATTGCCATGGTGGCCTTGTTTTTATTACTCTCGGCAAGCAACTATTGCTTTCCGTCACTATTCGCTATGAATGCTGACTAATTGCGGACCCTAAATCGTCTGATAATACGATTCGAATCATATTGAATATGCCGGGAAGCTTCGCGGAACTGTGATCCTCGATGCCTAAACTCCGAACAGTCTTGTAAACCCAGTATAAATAATCATAGGCTGCGCACCACAAGAAATTGAATCACAGCAGCCAGCGGTCCAAACTCGATAAATGAGGATTCTTCATGCGCATATAACATTTTACATGTGAGAAATCGCTTCAACGATTTTGGTCATGAAGTTTTTCAGCAGCCTTTCGGCCTCGGGGCGAATTGTATGTTAACACCAATTGATATGCGGTCGCGTAACTGATTTGCTGTGACCAAGTTTCACTTGATTTTTAATTCGGCTGCGGTTGATTTCGCAGATTTCTCGATAGTTTTTCATTTGAGGATCATCAAATCGCTCGATGATTTCAAACAGTGGGGGACATGACCGCGGACGAAGAGCCGAAGGTCGGCTCCAAGAGGAGCCGAGACGAGTCCGGTGATGACGACGCAGAGAAGAAAGCTGCCAAAGAGGAGGAGACCAAGGTGACCGACGATGCGGCTGGCAAGGAGGCGGAGCCTGGCAAAAACGACGAGGGTTCGGACAAAAAGCCCGATGGAGAGACTGTGAAGGATGATAAGCCCTCGACCTTCGGCTCCGCTAGCGCCGGAGGCGGCTTCGGGGGCTTTGGAGGCTTCGGAACTTCCAGCACCGGAGGTGGTTTTGGCGGATTCAGCGCCGGAGCGGGAGGCGGATTCGGTGGCTTCGCCAAGGCCGCGTCCACCGAAGGAGGGTTCCCTGCGCTCTCCTCGGTGTTTGGCGACGCAAACAAGCCCGTTCAGCTCTTCGGAAAGCCCGCCGCCGACGCGGGAGACGAGGACGGCGACGAAGGCGATGAGGATGCGGAGGGAGCGACCGATACGTACTACAAACCCGTGGTCAAACTCCAGGAGGAGGACGTCAAGACGGGCGAGGAAGAGGAGGAGTGTATCTTCGCGTCGGAGGGTGCGCTGTACGAGTTTGTCGCCGAGGAGGGCAAAGGGTCCACTTGGAAGGAGAGGGGCCGGGGAGAGATGCGCATCAACCTCGGCAAGAACGGGGGGGCTCGCATGGTCATGCGCGCCAAGGGCAACTTCCGGCTCATACTCAACGCGGCGATGTGGAAGGACATGACGTTCTCCAAGATGGAGGGAGGGAAAGGGGTGAGCTTCCCGTGCAAAAACGTGGTGTCCGGCTCGGACGCGAAGGTGTCCACCTTCGCCCTCAAGATGAGGGTGAGCGCGACCAACGTCGTTCAGCAGGTGGACGCGTTCATGAGCGCCACGCAGAAGGCACTCGACGCCATGGCACAGGAGGATACTAAGAGGCAGGAGGATTGAGTTGAAATAACGAATCACGAAAAACCACCACAAATCACCGCGCATCTCTCCCCACACGCGCATCTCTCCTCCTCCATTTTTTGCACCGCACCGTGTGGGCAACCGGTATTAGTCGTAAATCGCCTTGACCGCGACGGACGTCGGGATGGGGTTAAACGTGGACGAAGAGGTCGCTCAGCTTCGCGAGGAAATCAGGCGACTCGGGAGTGAGGGACCCGACGGGAAGACCGTGGTGCGCTTACCGTAAAAACTTGTCGTCCCCCCCGAAATCTGACGTTTCCGTTTTGCAGGTTTCGTTCGGGGCCTTGTTCGCTGACGACCGTTGCGCAAACATATTCGAGGCGCTCGTGGGTACTCTTCGTGCGGCGAAGAAGCGAAAAGTCATCCACTTCGAGGGGGAGATGCTCCTTCAGGGAGTTCACGACGACGTCGACGTGGTCTTGTTAGACTAAATATTGTAAGACTTTAGTCACGAGGCACCATCAGATGCCGAGGAGGCGTCTGTAATCCCTGCCGGGCTTGCACACGATGAAATCCTCCAGATCCTCATATTCCCTGGCGGATCCTCCTTTACCCCCCTCCGATGCCTTCAGCGCCTCAACGAAGGGATTCTTATCCCGCTTCCGACGCTTCTTTTTCCCACGCCTAGCCTCAGCCGCCGCGAGCTTCTGAGCCTTCTTCAGAGTATCTCCGTTAAGTGATGGCTTGGTGTCAGATACGATCCCTGGATCCTCCTTCGGCTTGATTCTCCGCCCCGGGCTAAGCGGTGCATCCGTCCAATCGTCCACCCAGCTCATCTTGTTCGCGAGGGCGGACCGCGTGTGGAGCACCTCCTCGAGATACTCGCCCCCTTTCCCTTTCTCCACAAAAGTCTCAAGGCTCCTGACCGGCGCCCTGGGACGTCCGTCAACATCCAACGAGAGCCTTGCAGCCATGTGAGCGCTTCTGAAGAAGAGTTCCCAGTGCCATCTCTGTAATACATCAGCCTCTCGTTCGGGGATGATTGGGCAGCGCATGAGAACCTCGACAGAGCGCAGAAGGTAAGCACCGGCTGAAATAACAGCAGCCTCCTCCTTCGAGCCCGGAGACGCCTTACATATCCAGTCGAGGCAGCGCCTCGCCGCCTGCAGTGCGAGTAACGCCAACGATGGCAGCTCCGGGGTCGCCGAGACAGTTGCCTTCCCTGAGGTGTCAAAGTAAACCTGCACGGCGGTTAAAACTTTGTGCAGCGCAGTCGCGGCGTCTGACACTGCTTCGCCAGTGTCAGGCCCGTGATCGACACCAGTCAGCTCCGCAAGATCAGCCTCTAAGATCTTCAAGAGACATAGAGGGGCGAGTAAGAGACGACCTCTCGCTACCTGCCTAGATGCATCGACGAGAACATCGGAGAAGCTGACCACGCGCCCCGGGAGGGAATCCACGCGCTTGTAGTGATCGATCACCACCTCCGCCGCCTTCTTTGCGAGTTCCGGCTTCATGCGCTCGTGAAAGATGGCGTCGCGAACGATGATCACGCACGCGTCCAAGACAAAATCAGCATCAGTCGAGGCTTCAGCGCCACTCGAGTTTGCCAACAAATGAATCACGTCTAGCATAGCGGCGGCGGACTCATGCGCGGCTTCATCATCGAAAGAGGTGCGATGCAGAAGCTCATCGAAAGTGTTGCATACCATGGCAGCCACACTGCACATCGGAGAATGCTTCCCAGCGCGACCTGCGGCGACGAACGAGTTGGACGCCAGCGCTGGATGCACGCGTTTTGCCACTGTCTGAGATGCATGTATGCGCTGCGAGCTATTTGTGACCTTGAGAAGCAGACTGCGGACGAAGTTCATGCCTCCACGGACAGATGCCACCACGATGCAACCCCGCAGCAGCTTCAAAGCGGCGGCTGCTTCATGTGGAGTGCGCGACAGCCAGGCTGCAGCCGCGTGCTCAGCGCACGCCATGATCAAATCATGCACACATTTACTCACTGGATACCTTGACTTGATGGAAAGATCGAGCAAGCAACGCGCTGACACGTTCATGATGTGCGCAGGTCCGATGCCGAGATCCAAGAGCTTCACACATCCCATGAGGGACAACCTGCACCTGTCGCCAATCTTGCTCCTCGATGCCGCCGTTAACGTGCGATGCGCATCCAGGAGGTCGATAAGATACGCAGTCGTGTCGGTCACTTGTTCTTTGTTGTTCGACGGCTTCGAGTTGATGTGTCTCAGCAAGCCCAGCGATGACGCGGAGAACCTTGCTGCCTCGTCAATCATGACCTCCAGCGACAACCTGAGGTTGCGAAACTGCTCCTCCTTACCCTCGACCCCCGCACGTGTGAGATTTTTCACACCAGACACGACATCTAGCATTTGTTCGAAGGTTTCCGCCCCATTTTTGGGGTTTTCTCTCGCGTGCACGAGCAAGACGCGCAGTGCACCCGGTGCGATCCCCAACGCTGCGATTGGTTCCCCAGCTACCGTGTCTGCACCGATGAGACGCAACATTTCTCCCGCGACGTACGACGCCGCTGAAGCTGCATTGGACGATATCCTCGTGAACGTCTCCTTCGATTCGGCATCAGATGAATCCATGACGTCTCCCGCCAGCTCGAAAGCGAGGCATCTGACGGTATCATCTTGGTGAGAGGAGCCGACGTCAAAAAAATCAGTCGACCGCCTGACCAGTGTCTCGCTCGCACCACCACAAGCCATCTCAGCCGCCGCGTGCAAGGCACACGCAGCCTCGACGACGCCTCCCTTCAGCAACCCCGTGCACATCTTCAATGCCGCAGCCTCGCACGCCGGCGAGCACGACACGCCGGCGATCCTCGTCGCAGCCCTCGCGACGCGAACGGCAATCGTCTCCGACTGGGACGACGCCAGATCCACCACGCTCTCGAGAACCATCACCACCGCATACTCCTCTTCCGCGCGAAGCGTGCCATCCTTCAACGGCCAGCACCGTGCGACCACCTCGAAAACATCCACCCACACCGGCAGGCATCCCCCGATGACCCCGTGCGCGGCGAGGACGAGAGCATCCCCTCGGAGCGCAGGCCACCGCCGCGCCATGGCCGGCATCGCTCTCGTCGTCAACTCGCTCGGCTGCGCCAGGCACACCTCGGCCAGATCATCCCGCGAGCGGCCGTCCAGGAGGTCCACCCACGCGGTGATGTCATCCGGCGACATGTTCCCGATGAATGCGGAGAGCCTACCAATCGCCCGTCGCTTCACGTCCCCGTCGCGGCTCCCCGCCGCGGCGACGGCGAGTGCCACGAGCAGCCGAGCTGGATTCCCGCCGAGATTGTTCTTCTCGATCGCGCGCTCTACCGTCGCCAGGGTCGCCGAGCCCAGGTCAGGGAAGCGGGAGAAGTGCGTCCTAAACACATCGTACGTCTCACCGGATATCGCCGCCTCCTCCGGCGCGTTCAGCAGGACGTTCACCGCGCACGTGCACCACGCCGCGGCCCTACTGGTGGTGGCCTTGGCATCGTCATCCCCCGCGCGCGCACCCGCGAGCTTCCTCCCCGCGAACGACAGGCACGCCCTGAGCACGATCGTAAGCAGCCTCTCATCCCCGGGTATCCCACCCTCGCCCTCGATCACCATCGATCCCTTGACGAGCCGCCGCTGCGTCATTTGCTCCTCGGCGACGGTCATGTCCGCCTCGAGGAGCGACTCGAGGATCTGCCCCAGGCCGTGCACAGGCCATTCCGCCTGCAGCAGCTCCGCGACTTCGAATGGCTCGCTCATCTCATACGGAGGCGACGGGCATCGTGTTCTAAAGACCCCTCGATCGCCGTTTGGTGCGCCACCGCGTCACCGGTCCACCCGTGTCCGCGTTTGTGGCGACACCCCGTTGGGCGCGAAAATCAAAGAGCACACACGGCGTTCGTGTTGGATAAATTTGTATCAATAAGTCAGGAGTGTTTGGCCGTGTCGTCTACTATGTACATCTTAACGCAAATGGCCGACGGGCGAGGCGCTCGCGCGTGCTTAGTAGAGGTCGGGTCTCTGCGCTTAGTAGAGCGGGGTGCCCTTTACCATGCCCTTCTTGAGGCAGATGCAGAACGGCTCCTGGTCCTTGAGAGCCTCCGCCTCGCGCTTCATCCTCGCCGACTGGTTGGCTCGGACCATCTGCATGCGGGACTCCTTGGCCTGCCTCTCCTCCATGAGCTCCTCGTCGGATTTCTTGGCCTCGGCGGAGGCGAGCTTCTTGGCCTTGTCCTCGCGCTCCTTGGCGCGCTTGGCGTCCTCCTCCTGGCGCTTCTTCTC
>Ga0115572_10000604_pt1 | contig 30410 bp, 30 predicted proteins | sample COGITO_mtgs_1206_FD_88681 | JGI IMG/M metagenome (GOLD analysis project Ga0115572, IMG submission 88681) | Pelagic marine microbial communities from North Sea - COGITO_mtgs_120607 | ecosystem: Environmental > Aquatic > Marine > Epipelagic | place: Germany:Helgoland, sampling site Kabeltonne... | reverse complement strand
GAGGCGGGCGAGCGTGCGCTTCAAGCCGCGGTAGCGCGAGCATTGGCGGGGGCGGATCGGATCATTGATTTGTTCTCTGGCGCTGGCACACTGGGATTGCCGCTAGCGGATGTGGCGACGCTGCAGTGTTTCGAAAATGATGCCGCGCTGCTTGAGGCTTTGGCCCATGGCGTACGGCACACACAGGGGATTAAGACTGTAACAACGACCACCCGCGATTTGTTTCGCAATCCTATTGACCACACGGATCTCAAACCGTTCAACGCCGCCATAATCGACCCACCCCGCGCCGGTGCAGAGCAGCAAGTGGGGCAATTGGCACGAAGCGATCTGCGCGATATTGCTATGGTGTCGTGCAATCCTGTCAGTTTCGCGCGGGATGCGGCCTTGCTGTGTAACGGCGGTTATTTGCTAAAATGGGTTGAAGTGGTTGATCAATTTAGATGGTCGCCACATATCGAGATTGTTGCCCATTTCAGCAAGGTCTAGAAATTGATGATAAAACGTCAAACTGCTCTTTTGTCAGCCTGAGTCTGGAAATTTATAACCGCCGTAATTTTATTCAATGCGGTTATTCTTGGTCTGGAGACGTCTGACATGGCGATGGCAAGCTTTGGCGCCCTCAGTGGAGTTTTGAATCGCATTTGTTTGGCAATGTTAGTGTTGGAACTTGCCCTGAAACTGTCGATCCACCGCTTGAGGTTTTTCCGCGACGGGTGGAATATTTTTGATTTTGTGATTGTGGCAGTGTCACTTGCTCCTGCGGTTCAAAGCTAGTCTGTCCTGCGGTCTTTGCGCGCGGTCTCTGTGGCGCCACGCTTACGTCAGGTTGTCGAGGGTTTCATCACGGCCCTACCGGGTATGGCGTCAGTCTTTTTGTTGATGGGTATCATTTTTTATATTGGATTGGTGACCCCAACCAAACTATTTGACGCTGATTTCTTGCAATGGCTTGGCTCGCTCTGACGGTCGGCAGATTCGTTGTTCCAGATCATGACCTTGGAAAGCTGGTCGATGGGAATCGTGTGTCCAGTGATGGAAATAAGCCCCTATACTTGGGTATTTTTCGTGCCCTTTATCATGGTCTCGACCTTCGCTGTGGTGAACCTGCTGGTGGGTTTAATTGTGAATTCCATGCAGGATGCGCATTCTGAAGAAGCAGATCAAAAACAGAAACCTATTGCGATGAGGTCTTGGCGCGCCTTTAAGCGATTTAGGAGCGCTTAACCCAAGATTGATGAGTTGTATTTTAATCACCCTAAGGTAAAGATGGGCAAGGTGACTTAGGGTGAAGACAATGAGAGTTTTTAAAATCGCAGCGATGTTTTGCATTGCTTTGGTCTTGGTGGCCTGTTCCGATCCCAAACCCATTCTGAGGACAGACCTTCCGAAAGCGACAAGCTTGGTTTTGTACAAGGCTGAACGCCTCATGCTCTTGCTGCAAGGTAATACGGTTCTCAAAGAATATGACTTCAAATTAGGTTTCGCGCCAATTGGACATAAGCAATTTGAAGGAGACGGCAAAACCCCCGAAGGGCAATATTTCATTGATCGTAAAAACTCAAATAGCCAATTTCATCTATCGGTGGGCATATCTTACCCCAATGCGGCTGATAGGCGGGCCGCTGGTATGCGAAGTCCGGGAGGTGACATTTTTATACACGGAACTCCTCGCCCCTATCGCTTCTTTTTTAAAGATTGGACCTGGGGGTGTGTTGCGGTGAGCAATAGAGAAATTGAAGAGATTTATGCGATGGTTGATATAGGCACGCCGATTTGGATTTATCCCTAAGGTCTGTTTGGAGCGTGCAGTTTGTTTCCTAATTGGTGCGTAACAAGTTTCTAACTTGGTGCTTTAATGCCGGTGACCAAAGTCCACCAAATTTTGCCGCCTGGTTCCTGATACCAGCTGAAACCCATTTCTTGCGCGTCTGGTGCGAGGATGATCGTGCGCGTGGCTGGAGTTTCCATCCATGCTGCGAGGGTTTCAAGCTCTGACTCAAAGGTCTCTGAAATATTTTCTCCGAGAAGCGTACCCTCATATCCAACGCGTTCCATACGGTCGAGCGGAGAGGAACCGTCAGAGCCAAAATGCCAAGCGCGGTTTTGAACTGACATATCGCGCGCATGCGTGGCGGCGGCGGCGTTGAGCTTGGCATTAAAGATCAGCATTTGAAGGCGCGCTGCGCGTCGCAAGCTGTTGACACCGTCTAAAATGCTGTACTGGATCCGCCCGGTGTCAGCTGGATTGATGACATATACCGGACGCAATGGGCGATCTCCCGGACCGAGGTTGGAGCCGGTATCTTGTGCACACCCTGTCAAAAGGAGCAAGCCAAGCGCTAGAACGACCCGATAAATCATGTGGAACCCTCAATTATGTGCAGCGTACATAGCGGCAATGCGTTGCCAATCAAACCCAATATTAAGACAAATGCTACAAATCACGCGCGTTTGATTTGTGTGTTGTCGATTTTCTTTGTAAGCAACCACATCACATGTGGAGTAAAAACATGGGCAGAGTGAAATTTCATTTGCCAAGACGGGCATTTTTGACTGGGGCTGCGTCCTTGTCTGGCACATTTGTATTGTCGCAGGAGACAGGGGAGTTTGATGCCGTCGAGGCTGAGGCCGAGACAGAGCCAAGAAAGAAGGCTTTGCGCAATATCAGCAGTTTTAGAATGTTGGATTGGCGCCCTTATTTTGATACGTTGAAGAATGGGGCGATTTTGTCCGATATAGACTCGCGGGCTTTGCATTACTGGTCTGAAGACGAGTCGATTTACAAGCTATACCCTACATCCGTTCCGATGACCGCTGATTTAACACGCAAAGGCCGGACGAAAGTGGTTCGTAAAGTCGTTGGCCCGTCATGGCGACCAACCCCCGAGATGCGCAAACGTAATCCGGAATGGCCAGAATATGTCAGACCAGGACCGGATAATCCATTGGGAAGTCACGCGCTGTATCTTTCTTGGACCTTTTACCGTATTCACGGTACCCACGATACGCGAAAGATTGGCCGCAGATCCTCCAATGGCTGCATCGGACTTTACAACGAGCAAATTGCTGAATTGTATGAACTCACGAAGGTCGGCACACAAGTCCTGCTCATTTAACTAGTATTGCGGTTTTGGCAAGAGAGCTCCAAAACTGCATTGGCAAAAACAAATTTAATTCGCTTTGTCCGGAGCATATTCTGGATTGAGTTAGCTCTAGGTTCCGCTATGAGATTCGTGAGAACCAAAACAAATGGAGAAGAAAATGAAAAAACTACTTTTGGCGACAGTCTTTGCAGCAGCGGCAACCACAGCTTTCGCAGGTGGCATGAGCGAACCGGTCATGGAAGCACCCGTTGTTGCATCTACAATGGACCAAGCAGCCGGCTCTGCAAGTTCGCTGTTGATCCCACTGGCGTTGATTGCAATCGTGGCATTGGCGATAAAATAGTTGCTGGTTTGCAAATATCAATTAGAAAAGGGCGGCTCTTTCAGGGGCCCTTTTTTGATTAAATCCAGCCTTGCAGGTTTTCTGAAATCACGTTGCTCAAGGCTTCAATATGTTCCTTGCTGTCATTTAAGCAGGGAATATATGTGAAATGCTCACCTCCGGCGTGCTCAAAGCTTTCTTTGATCTCTTCGTTAATTTCTTCCAAGGTTTCGATACAATCTGCTGAAAAAGCTGGGGCGCAGACTGCTATATTCTTTTGGCCTTTCTCAGCCATACGCGCCACTTCTTCCACCGTATAGGGCTGCAACCACTCCTCTGGACCGAATTTTGATTGGAAGGTGGTTACGATTTCAGTGTCACTCCAACCCAGGCGCTCTTTCAGCAGGCGCGTGGTTTTTTGGCACTGGCAATGATAGGGATCACCCTGCATCAAATAGCGTTTTGGCACTCCATGATAGGAGCATACCAAAACCTCTGGGCGCAGATCGGAGACTTTATAGGCTTGCTCAATCGAGGTCGCCAATGCGTTGATATAGTCAGGACGATCAAAATATGGGCTGGCAGTTCGAGCGGCAGGTTGCCAAGTTTGTTTGATCAAGCTTCGGAAAAATTCATCATTTGCCGTGGCGGAAGTGGCTCCGGCAAATTGGGGATAGAGCGGGAAGAACAAAATTTTCTGGCAGCCAGCCTCGACCATTTTTTGCACAACGGATTGGGTGGAAGGGTTGCCGTAGCGCATGCAATATTCAACCATAACACCACCGTCATAGCGTTTCAAAATTTCTGCCCGAACTGCCTCGGTTTGCGCCTTTGTTATGGTGGCCAGGGGGCTTTCATTTGCTTCCATATTCCAAATTGACTTGTAGGCCGCACCAGAAGAAAATGGTCGCTTTGTTAAGATGATTAGCTGGAGCAAAGGCTGCCAAAGCCAAGGGCTATAATCAATCACCCGCCGATCCGACAAAAATTCACCCAAGTATCGGCGCATGGACCAATAGTCATAGTTGTCCGGTGTGCCTAGATTGGACAGCAAAACCCCAATCTTTGGTGCCTTCACCTTTGGGTGATCTGTTGGTGCAGCGGATAATGGCCAATAGGTGGTCTCTTGATCTGTCACGTTGCGCTCCTGAACTTGTAACATTGCAAATAACTGGAAAACGGGTCTCGTCAATTCCCTAACGAGCTTTTTGCCTCTTCTAACGCTTGTTGGAGTGATTTCGTCACGGATCCGGGCTTTAAAGCATTGGGTTGGCTCGCGTGTGGTGCCCAACCTGAAAGGAAAACCAAATCGAATGTGCAGGCAATGCGGTCGTCACAGGCGGGGAATTCCGCAGCAAAGACCTCTTGGGCCTGGTCAAAAAGTGATTTGCAAGTGAAGGTTTTTTGCCGTGCTGTCATGATATTGGTCTCACCCATGTCGCGTAAATCGCGCATTAAGTGATAAATATCGCAATATGAAGCTGGTATTTTTAATGAGTCTGCGACTGGTAAGGCGAGGCCGGCGCGTTGCAAGAGGGCGCCAAGCTCTCGAATTTCCGCCATAGGGGTGATACGCGGCGACAGGCCCCCGCGCAAATCCGCTTCCGCCGCGGATAGGGCGCTGCGCAGTTCTGTGAGAGTGTGACCGCCGAAACATACTCCCATGAACAATCCGTCGGGTTTTAAAGCGCGGCCGCATTGCACCACCTGGCCTATAGGGTCATTGCAATGATGCAGCGCCATTGCGTGGATTACGAGATCATGCTGCCCAGGGCTCAATTCCAGAAGGTCTTTATCAGGCACCAGTTTCGCGTTTGGAAACGCAATTGACCAAGACTGACGAAAACCTGTGACGATGGCGACGGATTTAAACTGTCTGTTAACCGCTTTCAGCCGCTCGATGATTTCAGCGCATGCCAGCTCTTGCAAAAACATGCCAGTAGAGCGGGCCCGTGCGCGGGCTTCGGCTTGAGCTGTGGGATCAAAAAGTACAGGCGCTGTCATTGCTTTGAGGTAGGAGGGAGCTCTGTGGTTTGCAAGGTGTGTTACAAGTGATTTATCCTCATCAATGTCCCGGGACTGGGGACTTGGAGTAAGATCACCTCCATCCTTGCTTGGAATTTTGACGTGAGGTGCATTTTATCTCCACCTGTGTCTGTTTGAAATGTGGAGGGTAAATGTTAGGGGATCACAATGATGCGCATATTCTTTTTGACGATTACTTGAACAAACCCTGACTCTGGGACATAAGGCCGGCTGTGTTTTTTTATAATGCCAAAGCCCACGTTGTGATTTTGGCCCTCAAGCGTAAAGATCGGTATGACCTTATAATGCCCTTTGCCCGCTGGATGTTGCGCTGGGGTGAGGAAATTTTCCACCCTCCCTTTTGCTCATTCCAGTTCCCCTGCATTGGCAACGGCAGTGGAACGCCGGAAACTTCTGCATGCTTTCATGGCAGCGAACCTGGAGTGGGCTGGATGTGTGTCTGGGCTGAAGGTGGTGCTGGTGGACGATGTCTTTACATCTGGGACTACTTTTTCGGAAGCTGCGCGGGTGTGTCTAGAGGCTAGAGCAATAACTTTTTCTGTGATTGGATCGGCCCGCGCAGCGAAACCGGCCTTATCTGATGTGACAGCGCTGCGGGGATGGCGCGCGCGGTGTAGATAGAAAAAAATTGCCATACCAAGGTTGGATCATTTACAGCACTTTCAATTACTGGTGAGTTATATGCATCATCACAGCTCCCAGGGCGTCAAGCACGCAATTGGGCTGTGAAGAATCAGTGTTAACCTAACGTGCTGTAATGGCCGCGGATCCAATGGAGTTTTAGTAAATGGCGATTATCGAAATATACACCTCACCGCTTTGCGGTTATTGCCATGCCGCCAAACGGCTTTTGGATGCGAAAGGCGCGACTTTTCAGGAAGTGGATCTTTCACGGAGCCCGGAGCGCCGCTCTGAAATGCAAAAGCGTGCCAATGGTCGGTATACAGTCCCACAGATTTTTATAGATGACGTACATATTGGTGGATGTGATGAGCTTTATACCTTGGATCGATCTGGCAAATTGGCTGCGATGTTGGCGCCGTGAAAGTCGCCATCGCGCAAATAACGTCCAGCGATCAGCCAGCCGACAATCTAGCAACGGTCTTGCACCTTATGGATCAATCGGCTGGTCAGGATATTTTGTTTCTACCGGAGGTGACAAATTGCATCTCGGTTGATCGCGCCCATCAATTTCAAGTTTTGGAACTCTACGCGGGAAACAGTTTTATTGTGGCTATTTGTGAGCGCGCGAGGCAATTGGGGCTCTGGGTTGCGCTAGGCTCAGTGACGGTCAAAACTGACGATGATGACGGCCGCTTTGCCAACCGCTCTGTGATGATCAATGCAGAGGGGGAGATTGTCACATTTTATGATAAAATTCACATGTTTGATGTCACCTTGTCTGACGCAGAGCGTTATCACGAGTCGAAGGGCTATCGTCCTGGTACGGAGGCGGCTGTTGTGCAAACGCCTTGGGCAGAGCTGGGACTCAGTATTTGCTATGATCTACGGTTTGCGGCATTGCATCGCGCTCTTGCGCAGGCCGGGGCCCAAATTTTGGCCGTGCCATCTGCTTTTGCCCGTCCAACGGGGGCGGCGCATTGGCATGTTTTGCTGCGCGCGCGGGCGATTGAGACGGGGTGTTTTTTGATCGCTGCGGCGCAAACCGGCATACATCCCGGATCAAGACGCAAAACATTTGGACATAGTTTGATCGTTGGACCCTGGGGGGAGGTAATTTTGGACGCCGGGTTGGAAACAGGATTGCATTTCGCGACATTAGACTTAGGTGAAGTGGACAGAGCGCGTGCGCGTGTGGCATCTTTGCAGCATGATCGCCCATTTGGTTTGAAACGGTATCACAGTAATGACAAAAACGATTGAAACTCTATCTGTCAGCCTGTTTTCGGAAATTTTGGCTCTGGAGCAATTGTTGCGCAGTCGAATTTCGAAGGGTTTGCCGAAAGGTATGGAGCTGTCGCATTTCTCGGTGCTTAATCATTTGGCGCATGTGGGTGGAGAGCGCACCCCAGCGCAATTAGCCAAAACCTTTAATCTGACACGCGGCGCGATTACCAATACACTCAACAAGTTGGAATGGGCTGGCTATGTTCATATTCGGCCTGATTGGGACGATGCTCGGCGCAAACAAGTCGTGATCAGCCCCGCTGGACGTGCCGCGCGCGATCATGCCTTTGCTCAAATCGCGCCAATTTTGACCGCTGCGACCGGTGTTTCGGGTGAGGATAACATCAAGAGCATTCTACCCATCCTGCGTGAGTTGCGCTTGAGCATGTTTAGAGATTCCTAAATGGGTTTGATACTCGCGGTGACATAGTTAACGCTGAGATCTTGCGCTGAGACGGACCAACTCCAAGCTATTTTATTAAAAACAAAGCCTTTACGGTCTACCGGTTTTAGCCCAGCTGCTTGAAGCAAGCCGAAGAGTTCATCTGGGGTGATAAATTTATTCCAATCGTGAGTGCCTTTTGGCAACCATCGCATGATCCATTCTGCTCCGATGATGGCGAACAGAAAGCTCTTGGGGTTGCGGTTAAGTGTGGAGCAAATATGCAGGCCACCTGGTTGCAAAAGCTGTTGGCAGGCTAAGAGATAGGCCGGTGGGCTGGCCACATGTTCGACCACTTCCATGTTTAAAACCACGTCAAATTTCTCGTTGGCGCCCGCCAAGGCTTCGGCTGTGATGTGACGATAATCAATCTCAAGCCCTGATTGCTCTGCGTGCAATTTTGCAACGGGTATATTACCTGCAGCTGCATCCGCCCCCACAACAGTGGCACCAAGACGGCTCATGGGTTCACAGAGCAACCCACCGCCACAGCCGATGTCCAAGATCCGCAAGCCTTTAAATGGAAGATCTGCTGATAAATCACGGTCAAATTCCATGGAAATTTGCTGGGTAATGTAATCCAAGCGGCAAGGATTGAGCATATGCAAGGGCTTGAATTTGCCCTCTAAATCCCACCACTCTGCGGCCATCGCCTCAAATTTTGCGATTTCTGAGGGATCGACGGTCGATTGGTTGCCTTGCATTCCCATCTCCATATGGATTTAACATATCAGGCAGGGCAGCACCCGGCCATTTCTTTATATAGGATAGTTATGGACAAAGTCGCAGGTCAAAAACGCGCAGTGCAAGTTCTTTATCCGTCGATTGAGCCTTTTGATCAACGGATTTTGAGTGTGGGCGATCGACATCACATCTATGTGGAGCAATGCGGCAAGCCTGATGGCATACCTGTGGTTGTTTTGCATGGCGGTCCCGGTGGTGGGTGTAGTCCGTCGATGCGACGGTACTTTGACCCCGCAGTTTACCGGGTTATTCTTTTTGATCAGCGCGGCTGTGGGCGTTCACGGCCTCATGCGGAGGTGGCATACAACACCACTTGGCATTTGGTGTCGGATATCGAGAAAATTCGCGAGGCTCTGGGCATTGAGGGTTGGATGGTCTTTGGCGGCAGTTGGGGCGCGACTTTGGCTTTGATTTATGCGCAGGCTCATGCCCCTTCAGTGCAGCATCTGATTTTGCGTGGCGTTTTTTTGGGTCAGCAATCTGAGCTGGATTGGTTTTACGGCGGCGGCGCAGGGCGGTTTTGGCCAGAAGCTTGGGCGCGATTTGCCGATTTAATTCCCAAGCAAGAGCAAGATGATCTAATCGCAGCCTATGGCGCTCGGCTGTTCAGTGGCGATTTAATGCAAGAAACTCGCTATGCCCGTGCCTGGGCGGGTTGGGAGAATGCCTTGGCCTCTATTGATTCAACGGGAATGTCTGGTGAAACTCCATCACAATATGCTCGCGCCTTCGCACGGCTTGAAAATCACTACTTTTCCAATCAGTTGTTTTTGAGTGCGGATCAGGCGGTGTTGAACAATATGGACCGGCTGGCTGAGATTCCTGGTGACATTGTTCAAGGCCGCTATGATATGATCTGCCCGCCACAAACCGCCTGGCAACTGGTACAGGCGTGGCCAAAGGCACGATTGCAAATGGTGGGCAAGGCCGGCCACGCATTGTCTGATGCACCTATAAGCGCGCAATTGGTGAAAGTCATGGATGCTTTGCGGCCATAGCGGGAAACTCACAGAAGAGACTTTACATATGCCTTTCAGGCGTTAACCTCACTTTGGTAATTAATAGAACTAGGAGATGTCTGGTGGGGTCTATCTTTCAGATAATTCTTCAACGTTTGGCACTTGGCATATTAACATTACTGATTGTGTCGATGGTTATTTTTGTGGCTGTGAATGCCTTGCCCGGTGATTTTGCCCAAGCGATTTTGGGGCAGGGGGCAACAGAAGAGGCCGTGGCCCAGATCCGTGCGGATTTGGGTTTGGACCAAAACTATTTCATGAGATATTTTTCTTGGCTGGGAAGTGTTTTGACTGGCAATCTGGGGATTAGCTTTGCACAGATGAATTTTGCTTCGAATATGGGCGGGGATCAATTGGTAGGCGTGGTAGAGCAAATTGCCCCACGGTTTAAAGCGACAATGTTTTTGGCTGGCGTCACGGCGATGTTCGCGGTGCCAATCTCGATCACGCTGGGCGTTCTGGCGGCACTTTATCGCAATTCGATCTTCGATCGGGCGGTTAATATTACGACTCTATCGTCCATTTCCAGCCCAGAATTTTTTCTCGCTTACATTCTGATTCTGGTACTGGCGGTGCTCAACCCGATTTTTCCATCCTTGTCGAATGTCTATGAGGGCATGGCATTGGGCGAAAAACTCAACCGGACCATGCTCCCAGCTTTGACGCTGACCTTAGTGGTGACGGCTCATATGATGCGGATGACCCGTGCGGCGATTATCAACCTTTTGGCCAGTCCCTATATTGAAATGGCTCGTCTCAAAGGCATCAGCCCTATGCGCGTGATTGTGCGCCATGCGCTGCCGAATGCTTTGGCCCCGATTATCAACGTGATTGCACTCAACCTTGCTTATTTGATCACCGGTGTTGTGGTGGTTGAGGTGGTGTTTGTATATCCTGGAATCGGTCAGCTGTTTGTTGATAGCGTGAAAATCCGCGATATTCCGGTGGTGCAGGCCTGCTGCCTCATCTTCGCAGCGGCCTATATTTTGTTGAATTTGATGGCGGATATTCTATCCATTCTCTCCAACCCAAGATTGAGGCACCCGAAATGAGTTGGTGGATGAATTTGATTTTGATCCTGATTGCTACGGCTGTTGTCGCCTGGGTGTTTCGTTTTGCCGGTCAAAAATTCATCGGCAACAAACCCTTCTTTCGTGACATGTCCTTTGCTGTGGCCTTTGGCTATGCTGCGGGTGTGTTGGTGTTGATTGCCGCAGTGAACTATTACTTTCGTCCGGTTGAGGTCAACGGCGTGCCGTCCGCTGGGGTGATCTTTTTCCGCTGGGCGGTGCAGGGCTTTGTTGGCTTTGCGATTGCGGCCTATCTATTTCGCCTGTTTGGCCGGGTCGTTGGAACGGCTGGGACGCGAAAATTGTTTCGCGCTATGCCGTTGACGGCTGGATTTGGGGTTTTGGTCATCTTACTTTATGCGATTGTATCCATTTTTGCCGGATCAATTGCGCCCTATGGGCAGGAAGAGATTCTTGCGAATGCCAATATTGTGCCAGGCGGCAACCCAATGATGGGGGGTGATCCAAATTTTCCGCTCGGTACGGATCAAATCGGTCGTGATATTTACAGCCGCCTGATCTATGGCGCTCAGAATACCGTGGGTATTGCCTTTGCCACCACATGCCTGGCTTTTTTTGTGGGCGGATCTCTGGGGTTTCTTGCGGCAATTGTTGGGGGGTGGTTGGATCAAATTCTGTCACGCGCCGTTGATGTCTTGATGGCCATTCCGGCACTCATTTTTGCACTGCTTTTGATGACAATCGCCAGCGTTTGGTCAAACCAGCTCGGTGTTGATCGCACAATTTTTATGGTTTTGATTATTGCGATGATTGACAGTACGCGAGTCTATCGTTTGTCACGCGCGGTGGGGCAAAATATTGTCGTGATGGACTATATCGAAGCGGCCAAGTTGCGTGGAGAGGGTATGGGATATCTCATTTTTAAAGAGATACTGCCCAACGCAATGGCACCGCTTTTGGCTGAATTTGGCTTGCGGTTTTGTTTTGTATTCCTAACCATTGCGTCGCTGTCTTTCTTGGGCGTGGGCATTCAGCCACCCCTCGCGGATTGGGGGACAATGGTTAAAGATTTGTCGCAATTCATAAATTTTGCTGCTTTTGCACCAAATGTTGCCACAGCGCCCCTCTTGGCGGCTGGAGCAATTGCCTTGCTTACTGTTGCGGTGAATTTTGTGGTGGATTGGATGCTGCACAAATCTTCGGGCTTGAAGGATTAATGTCATGACACAGCAGCTCCTCAAAATACGCGGGTTGAAAATCGAAGGCAAATCTGATGAGCTTTGGAATCCGATTGTGAACGGAATAAATTTAGATCTGAAAAAGGGGGAAGTTCTCGGACTGATTGGTGAATCAGGCGCAGGCAAATCGACGGTTGGTCTAGCCGCGATGGGATTTACCCGCGATGGATGCCGCATATCTGGCGGTACAGTGGATTTTGATGGGGTGGATTTGGTGACCGCTTCGGCTGTGGCGAAGCGTAATATGCTGGGCAAGAGAATTGCCTATGTGGCGCAATCTGCTGCGGCTAGTTTCAACCCGGCGCATCGTTTAATCGACCAACACACCGAAGCGCCGACGCAACATAAGCTGCGGGCCAAGGCCGAAAGCGAGTTGGATGGCATGGAGCTTTACCGACGTCTACGCCTGCCCGATCCCAATCACATTGGCTTTCGCTATCCGCATCAGGTTTCCGGCGGGCAATTGCAGCGTGCAATGACCGCGATGGCTATGTCGTGTCGGCCTGATTTGATCATCTTTGATGAGCCAACCACGGCGCTGGATGTGACCACGCAGATTGAAGTTCTGGCCGCTATTCGTGATATTGTGGAGCAGTTCGATACGGCCGCGATTTACATCACCCATGATCTCGCGGTTGTGGCGCAGATGGCTGATCGGATTAAGGTTCTGTTGCGCGGCGATGAGGTGGAAGAGGCTGAAACCAGCGCCATGCTTTCCGCGCCACGAGAAGACTATACCAAGTCCCTCTGGGCCGTGCGGTCTTTCCAAAGACCCGCAAAACCGGCGATTTCAGCTGGAGCAATGCCGATTGTGTCTTTGAAAAACGTTTCAGCGGCTTATGGAAAAGCCCCTGTTTTGTTTGATGTCGCCTTTGATATCCACGCGGGCCGCACGGTGGCGGTGGTGGGCGAATCTGGATCAGGAAAATCGACGACTGCGCGCTGCATCACTGGGCTATTACCACCAAGTCAGGGGCATATTGAGTTTAACGCCAAAGCCTTACCGCTAGATTATCGCAAGCGCAGCAAAGATCAATTGCGGCAGGTACAAATGATTTACCAAATGGCTGACACTGCACTTAATCCGCGCAGCTCGATTGGTGATATTATTGGCCGGCCGGTGCAGTTCTATTCTGGCCTTACTGGCACCGCAAAACGCAAACGGGTTGAGGAGCTGTTGGCGCAGATTGAACTAGAGCCAGGACAATATATTGACCGGCTGCCCAGTGAACTCTCTGGCGGCCAGAAGCAGCGCATTGGCATTGCCCGCGCCCTGGCCGCCGAACCGCAGTTTATCATCTGTGATGAGGTGACCTCCGCACTTGATCAACTGGTGGCGGAGGGTATTTTGAAACTTCTCGCGCAGCTGCAAGATGACCTGTGCCTGTCCTATATGTTCATCACCCATGACCTCGCGACCGTGCGGGCTATCAGTGATGAGGTTGTGGTCATGAAAGATGGCAAGGTGGTTGACCAGGGGCCAAAAGCTGAAATGTTCCAACCTCCGCATCATCCCTATACCGACCTGTTGCTTTCATCTGTGCCTGAAATGGACCCAGATTGGCTAACAAATTTGTTAAATAGCCGTGGAGTTGATAACATCGGTGACGCAGCGGTTGGGAAGATGTAAGATCGAATCACCCCTCCTGCTAAACAGGGGGTGCGGGGTGACCCGCCAAAAATGAAAATAACTAAGGAGAAAACGAATGTCTCAATTTAGTAGACGTGGACTTTTGAAAACGGGCGCCGCCGCGGGCGTGATCGCTGCGACAGGTTTGCCAGCGAAGTCGGCCGCGAAACGCGGTGGCAAGCTGCGCATGGGCTTGAATGGTGCGAACACATCAGACAGTTTCGACGGCCGGACGCATTCGGATCAATTCATGATCCACATGGGGCATGGGACCGTGTTTGATTGCCTCACAGAGGTCACGGCGGCTGGTGAGCTCGTGGGCGAGCTGGCAGAAAGCTGGGAAGCTAGTTCAGATGCTAAAACATGGACGTTTAACCTGCGCAAAGGCGTGACGTTTCACAATGGCAAATCTTTTGGTGCGGATGATGTTATCGCGTCTTTGAATATGCACACAGAGGAAGGCGCGAAATCCGCTGCTAAACCAATCGTGGCTGCCATAACTGCGATGAAGAAAATGAACGATCATCAGATTCAGTTCACGTTGTCTGCCGGCAACGCTGATTTTCCGTTTTTGTTATCTGACTACCATATTTTGATGTATCCAGCTGGTATGATTGATGAAGCCATTGCTAAGGGTATTGGCACAGGTCTTTATAAAGTGGTCAGTTTCGATCCTGGTGTGCGTTGCGTTCTCACCCGCGTGAACAGCCATTATAAAGATGGTCGTGCCGGTTGGTTCGACGAGATTGAGTGTATCGCCATAAATGATTCGTCTGCTAGGATGAATGCCTTGATGACAGGCCAGGTGGACGCGGTTAACCGTGTGGATTTTAAGACCGAGCCATTGTTGCGCGCTAATCCAAATATTGAGATTTTTGAAGTGACGGGGAATATGCAATACACTTTCCCAATGTTAACCAATCAGGCACCATTTAATGACATTAACGTTCGGAAGGCGCTGAAATACGGGATTGATCGTCAAGAAATGGTCGATAAAATTCTGCAGGGCCATGGTATGATAGGTAACGATCATCCAATTGGTCCTGCAAATCAGTACCTTGCTACAGAAATTCCCCAAATTGAGCTTGATCTCGATAAGGCTAAGTTTCACATGAAGGCGGCTGGATTGACTGAGTTAAATGTGGATCTTTCTGCCTCAGATGCGGCGTTCACTGGTGCGGTTGATGCGTCGCAATTGTATCAAGCATCTGCCAAAAGTGCTGGAATTAATATCAATGTGGTGCAAGAGCCAGCAGACGGCTATTGGTCCAACGTTTGGCTGAAAAAAGGTTGGTGCGCTTGCTACTGGTCTGGTCGTGCAACGGAAGACTGGATGTTCTCAACGGCCTATGAGAGCGGTGTGCCTTGGAACGATACCCATTGGGAAAATGCCCGCTTTCAAGAACTGTTGTTAACTGCCCGAGCAGAGCTTGATAGTAATAAACGGCGTGAACAATATACTGAAATGCAATCAATATGTTCTCAAGAGGGTGGAACTATTATTCCAATGTTTGCAAACACAGTGGATGCGGCCTCAACCAAACTGGCTCACGGTCCAGATATCGGCAATATCTGGCAAATGGACTCGAGCCGCTTGACTGAGCGCTGGTGGTTTGCATAAGGCCACAGTGTCCGAAAAACGAAAGGGGCCCCGGTGTTTCCGGGGCCTTTTCAAAGAATCGCTGTTCTGGGATTGAAACCGCCAGATAAACTCTGTAGTGACAACGTAATAGCGGCGTTTCGGCCTCCACCCCCGAAATTCCACCGGAAAACATCACGGGCCGCGCGCCCGTTTTTTTGTGCCTGAAAGGTGCCTATGACAGATCTGATTGCTAAAGCTGCAATGGACCAACGACTGCTCAAGATCCTGAGCCCAATGATTGAAGGTTTGGGTTATGAGGTGGTGCGTTTGCGTTTGATGAGTGGCAACACCCCTACGTTGCAAATCATGGCACAAAAGCCCGATGGCACGATGGAAGTGGATGGTTGTGCTGAAATTAGCACAGCGGTTTCCGCTTTGATGGATGTCGAAGATCCGATTATTGAGGCCTATACGCTTGAAGTTTCAAGCCCTGGTATTGATCGGCCTTTGACTCGATTGAAAGATTTTGACCAATGGATTGGCTATGTAGCCAAGATTGAAACCGAACAGCTGATCGACGGTCGCCGCCGCTTCAAGGGTGAATTGGCAGGCACCGATGGGGATGAGGTTTTGATCACCATTGATGAGGGGACAATTGGTCTCAAATTTGACTGGCTAGCTGATGCCAAGCTTATCTTAACGGATGATTTGATACGCGCGGTTCTAACGGGCCGCAAAGACGCGGGTCAAATTGATGAAACACAATATGATGAAGTGCAAACCATCGTTGATGGAGAGGAAAACTAATGGCCATTACATCTGCAAACCAGCTTGAGTTGCTGCAAACCGCCGAAGCTGTTGCTCGTGAAAAAATGATTGATCCCAGTCTGGTGATTGAGGCGATGGAAGAATCTTTGGCGCGGGCGGCAAAGTCTCGCTACGGCGTAGAAATGGATATCCGCGTCTCCATTGACCGAAAAACTGGCCGGGCGACCTTTACCCGTGTACGCACTGTCGTGGAAGAGGATTTGCTGGAAAATTACCAGGCGGAATTCACTGTCCAGCAAGCCAAGCAATATATGGAGAACCCCGAAGTGGGCCATCAATATATTGAAGAAGTTCCTCCGGTTGAAATGGGCCGTATCGCCGCGCAGTCTGCCAAGCAGGTGATTTTGCAAAAAGTCCGCGAAGCGGAGCGGGATCGTCAATATGAAGAATTTAAGGATCGGGCTGGCACGATTATCAATGGTCTCGTGAAGCGCGAAGAATATGGCAATGTTATCGTCGATATTGGCCGCGGTGAAGCAGTGTTGCGCCGCAATGAAAAAATTGGCCGTGAAAGCTATCGACCCAACGATCGCATTCGCGTCTATATAAAGGAAGTGCGCCGTGAGCAGCGCGGTCCACAAATCTTCCTGTCGCGAACAGCGCCAGAATTCATGGCGGAATTGTTCAAAATGGAAGTTCCGGAAATCTATGATGGCATCATTGAGATAAAAGCCGTGGCCCGTGATCCCGGATCGCGCGCGAAGATCGCTGTGATCTCATATGACGGATCCATTGATCCAGTTGGTGCCTGCGTCGGCATGCGCGGCAGCCGGGTACAAGCGGTTGTGAATGAGCTTCAAGGGGAGAAGATCGACATTATCCCTTGGAACGAAGATCAACCCACATTCTTGGTAAACGCTCTGCAGCCTGCGGAAGTGACCAAAGTTGTTCTGGATGAGGAGGCCGGCAAGATTGTCGTTGTTGTGCCAGATGAGCAGCTAAGCCTGGCCATTGGGCGTCGCGGTCAAAACGTGCGTTTGGCCAGTCAGCTGACCAACCTCGACATCGACATAATGACAGAGGAAGAAGAATCCAAACGTCGTCAGGCTGAATTTGAAGTGCGCACCAAGCTCTTTATCAACAGTTTGGATCTTGATGAATTCTTTGCACAGCTCTTGGTTTCTGAGGGGTTTACCAGCCTGGAAGAGGTGGCTTATGTAGAACTTGATGAGCTTTTGGTAATCGATGGGGTGGATGAAGCTACGGCAAGCGAGCTTCAAGCGCGTGCGCGTGATGTGATTGAAGCTGAAAACACCCGTGCAATGGCCCGTGCTCGTGAGTTGGGTGTCGAAGACAGCTTGGTGAGTTTCGAAGGCCTAACGCCACAGATGATTGAAGCCTTGGCGGAGGATGGCGTGAAAACCTTGGAAGATTTCGCCACTTGCGCCGACTGGGAATTAGCGGGTGGTTGGACCACTGTGGAAGGTGAACGGGTCAAAGATGACGGCGTGCTTGAAAAATTCGATGTGGATTTGGCTGAGGCGCAAAACATGGTGATGACGGCCCGTATCATGCTGGGCTGGGTGGACCCTGAAGAATTGCTTGATGAAGAGACGAAAGTTTCAGAAGACGATGGGGAACAGGTGAGCTAAATGAGCCACAGCGGCGCACATACTTCGGAAAATCTGACCGAGCGTAAATGCTTGGTCAGTCAGGATTCAGGTGCAAAAGCGGGTTTAATCCGCTTTGTTACCAGTCCTGATGGGATGGTTGTGCCGGATATACTGGAAAAATTGCCTGGCAGGGGGTATTATGTCACGGCCGATCTGCATATTTTGAAAGATGCGGTAAAGCGCAAAGTTTTTGCCCGCGGTGCGAAAACGCAGGTCAGCGTGTCAGAAGATCTGATTGCGCAGATTGACCGCCAGCTGGCGCGCCGGGTTGTCGATCTTGTATCAATTGCCCGCAAAGCCGGCAAAGCTGTGACAGGCTTTGAGAAGGTCAAGGGGTGGTTGGCTGAAGGCCGGGCCAAAGTCTTGCTGCAAGCCAGTGATGGATCTGCCCGAGGTAAAGACAAATTATGGACCCCGGAAGGTGGACGGTTTTTTGGGTGTTTGACGGCTCAGGAATTGGGTTTGGCATTTGGGCGTGGACATGCAATACACTGCGCACTCTCCGGTGGCAAACTTAGCGAACGTGTAGTACAGGAGGCCGCAAGACTGCGCGGATTACGAGAAGCCACTGATGTGGCATAGGGCAATAGCCCTCTGAAAAGGACAATAGAGCTTTATGAGCGACGACGGAAAAAAAACACTTGGTTTGATGGGCGGAGCACGTTCTGGAAATGTGAAACAAAGTTTCAGTCATGGCCGGACCAAAAATGTTGTGGTGGAAACCAAACGTAAACGCGTTGTTGTACCCAAGCCCGGTGCAGCAAAACCTGCCGCTCCTGGATCTGTGCGTGGCGGTGATCCGGCGCGTCGGCCAGCCGGAATTTCTGATGCGGAGATGGAGCGTCGTTTAAAAGCCGTACAAGCAGCAAAAGCGCGCGAGACGGAAGATGAGGCGCGGCGCGTCCAAGAAGACCGCGAGCGGGAGGTTGAACGCAACCGTCGCCGCGAAGAACAAGAATCAAAAGAGCGCGAACTGCGCGAGCGCGAAGAGCGGACGCAGGCAAAGATCGCAGCCGAAGCTGAGAAGAAACGCGAAGCTGAGGCGGCGGCACTGCTTGCCGCGGCACCGCCACCGACACCTGAAGAGCGGGCCGCGAAAACGGGCGTTGTGCGAAATAAAGTCGCTGAGCCTGTGCGCCGTGAGGAGCCTGCGCGTCCAAGCCGCAACAAAGGCCGAGAAGACAATCGCCGTTCTGGCAAGCTAACTGTTAATCAGGCCAGCGCCGGAAATGATGGGCGGCATCGCTCAATGTCATCGATGAAGCGCAAGCAAGAGCGTGCCCGTCAAAAAGCGATGGGCGGGGCTGTTGAGCGTGAAAAGATTATTCGTGACGTGCAAGTACCGGACGCGATTATGGTGCAAGAGCTGGCCAACCTATGGCCGAGCGTGTCGCTGACGTAGTGAAATCCTTGATGCAAATGGGCATGATGGTGACTCAGAACCAAACCATTGACCAAGATACAGCCGAGCTGATCGTAGAAGAATTTGGCCATAAAATTGTGCGCGTATCTGATGCGGATGTTGAGGACGTGATTGATCAAGTGGTTGATAGCCCTGAAGATCTCAAGCCACGCGCGCCGATCATCACGGTCATGGGCCACGTTGACCACGGCAAAACCTCGCTCTTGGATGCGGTCCGAAATGCGCGCGTTGTTTCTGGCGAAGCTGGCGGCATTACGCAACATATCGGCGCTTATCAAGTTGAGCAGAACGGTGAACTTCTAACCTTCCTCGATACGCCGGGCCACGCGGCCTTTACGTCGATGCGCTCACGCGGCGCGCAGGTCACAGATATCGTCATCTTGGTTGTTGCTGCAGATGATGCGGTGATGCCACAAACAATTGAGGCGATTGCCCACGCAAAAGCCGCCGAGGTGCCAATGATTGTGGCCATCAACAAAATTGACCGCCCGGCAGCCGATCCGCAAAAAGTGCGGACTGATTTGCTGCAACATGAGGTGATCGTCGAGCAAATGTCAGGTGAGGTCCAAGACGTGGAAGTGTCCGCGATAACTGGCCAAGGCTTGGATCAATTGCTTGAAGCCATTGCTTTGCAGTCTGAAATTCTAGAGCTCAAAGCCAATCCAAGTCGTGCAGCTTCCGGCGCTGTGATTGAAGCGCAGTTGGACGTCGGTCGTGGACCTGTGGCCACTGTTTTGGTGCAAAACGGGACGCTCAAACTTGGCGATATTTTCGTGGTTGGGGAACAATGGGGCAAAGTACGCGCCTTGATCAGCGACTCCGGCGAGCGGATCAAAACTGCTGGCCCATCAACACCTGTCGAAGTTCTAGGCCTGAACGGCACACCGGAAGCGGGTGACGTTCTCAATGTGGTTGAAACCGAAGCGCAGGCGCGTGAAATTGCAGAATATCGTGCGCAGGCGGCCAAAGATAAACGTGCCGCTCTAGGTGCAGCGACTACATTGGAACAGCTTATGGCCAATGCGAAGGCCAATGAAGACATCAGTGAGCTGCCAATTCTTTTGAAAGCCGACGTTCAGGGTTCTGCGGAAGCGATTGTGCAGGCCATGGCGAAAATCGGCAACGACGAAGTTCGCGTGCGGGTTCTGCATTCTGGTGTGGGTGCGATTACAGAAACTGATATCGGATTGGCTGAAGCTTCAGGTGCGCCGGTGTTTGGTTTTAACGTGCGGGCAAACACCTCTGCGCGGAACACAGCCAATCAAAAAGGTGTTGAAATTCGCTATTATTCAGTGATTTACGATTTAGTTGATGATGTGAAAGCGGCAGCGTCTGGTCTCTTGAGCGCTGAAATTCGCGAAACCTTCATTGGATACGCCAATATTAAAGAAGTTTTCAAAGTGTCGGGCGTTGGTAAGGTAGCCGGCTGCTTGGTTACCGAAGGGGTGGCACGTCGCTCCGCTGGGGTGCGCTTGCTGCGCGATAATGTTGTTATTCATGAAGGCACGCTTAAAACATTGAAGCGCTTCAAAGACGAGGTGCCTGAAGTTCAATCGGGTCAAGAGTGTGGTATGGCTTTTGAAAACTATGATGACATTAGACCAAATGATGTGATTGAAATTTTTGAGCGCGAAGAAGTTGAACGCAAGCTGACTTAATTTCAAAGATGTAAAAAATGGCGCTCATATTGGGCGCCATTTTTTTGTGTCCTATGAAAAAGGTTGCCCTTTACAAAGTTTGGCACAATTTCGATCTGGACTGTGCTCTTGTGGGGGTCGCCTTCGCAAATTTTCTGAAATAAAATTCGCCAACCGATCAGACCAGCATGTACGATTGAGTAAGTGTTGCGACGGTCCATTTGATCCATTGCATCCTTTCCAAACCCTCGAGGGAATAAACAACATTTAAATTATGTAAAACTCAGCAAGACTTTGTACATAATTAGAGCCAATCAAATAGGATTGGGATCAGAGGTATATCTGCCGCAGGCATGGGATAAGATCTAAGGTTCTGTTTGCGGACCCACTTGAGGGACTGCCCCTCCTGTGGTTGCGGAATGCCTTGCCACTTTCGGCAAGCGAATAGCGGCATTAATAGGTGAAAATCCTCATAGGCATGGCTGGCAAACGTCAGCGGGGCAAGGCAACTTTGCCAGGTATTAATTCCCAATTCTTCTTCTAATTCGCGAATCAAGGCGGCCTCTGGCGTTTCCCCTGCTTCAACCTTGCCGCCAGGAAATTCCCAAAGGCCGGCCATGGATTTCCCCTCGGGGCGTTGTGCCAGAAGCACACGACTATCCGGATCGATCAGGGCAACCGCAGAGACAAGTATGGTTTTCACGAGCGGTAGTCCGCATTGATCTCAATATAGCCATGCGTCAAATCGCACGTCCAAACTGTGGTTTGCGCTGTGCCGACACCGAGATCTGTACGAATATGCAACTCAGCTTGCTGCATATAGCTGGCACCTGCTTTTTCTGTATAGCTTGCGGCAACCCAACCATTTTCGGCCACAAGATGCGGCCCAAACCAAATGGAGAGCCGGTCGCGGTCTGCGGCGGCGCCGGATTTCCCAACAGCCATGACGATGCGGCCCCAGTTCGGATCCTCACCTGCAATCGCCGTTTTCACTAAGGGAGAGTTAGCGATAGACATACCCACTTTGCGTGCGTCGGCTTCACTACTGGCACCCGTTACTTCAACTGTCACAAATTTTGTGGCGCCTTCGCCATCTTTGACCACTTGATGAGCCAGATCAAGCATGACCTGTTTCAATCCATCCGTAAAATTTTGGCTTTGAGTCACATCTACACCTGACATTCCGGTTGCAGCACAGATGAGTGCGTCAGAGGTTGATGTGTCGCTATCGACGGAGATGCAATTGAAGGTTTGATTGGTCAATTCCCCTAGCAAGGCTTGCAGATCTGGCTGGGAAATTTTTGCATCAGTGAAAATATAGACCAACATGGTTGCCATATCCGGGGCGATCATGCCTGAGCCCTTGGCAAAGCCGCTGATCGTGACGGGCCGTCCATTTATTTGCAGAGTTCTTGATGCCCCTTTGGGGAACGTATCGGTCGTCATAATCGCTCGAGCAGCTTCTTCCAGCGCTGTTGGGCTAAGGAAAGCTGTCAATTGGTCCAGGCAATCCGTGATTTTTTGATCTGGCAAGACCTCGCCAATCACCCCTGTTGAGGAGGTGAAAACCGCTTTAGTGGAGATATTAAGCTGGGCGGCGACCGCGGTACAGATACGGTTAACCGAGGCCTTGCCCGCGCTTCCTGTGAAAGCGTTTGCATTGCCGGAATTGACAAGTATTGCCGCTCCTTTTGACAGGTCACCGCCAATTTTATCCTGACAATCCAACACGCTGGCCGCACGGGTGGCGGAGCGTGTGAAAACACCGGCGATGGTCGCTCCAGGCGCAATGGAGGCCAGCATGACATCGGTACGGTTTGGGTATTTCACCCCAGCGGCGGCGGTGGCAAAGCGCACCCCGTCAATGGTGGGCAGATCTGGAAAATTTGCGGGGGCCAGAGGCGATATCTGCGTCATTATGTTATTGATCCAAGGTTGACAGTACAGAGGGATCAATATCATCGCTAGACAGGGAGACATCTGCGCCATCCATCAAGGCGCGCAAATGTGATTCGACAGCAGCATTTTGCAGTTCAACTTCCAGCTCCCCACGCACCTCTTCTAAACTCGGGCGCGCCATAATGCGGCGGTCTCTCAACAAGATGAGATGATAGCCAAATTGAGTTTGTACGGGTCCCGCATAGGCACCTGGCGCCATGCTTAGAACTGCATTTTCAAAGTCCGGCACCATTTGGCCCTTACCAAACCAGCCCAAATCACCGCCGCGCGGGCCGGAGGGGCCAGTGGAGTGTTCTTGGGCGAGCGTGGCAAAATCGGCACCCTCATCCAGAAGCGCTAAGATTTCCCGCGCTTCGTCCTCAGTTTCCATCAATATATGAGAGGCTTGATACTCTTCCTCGCCTTCGCCGGCTGGAAATTTAGCGTCATAGGCAGATTGCAGGGCTGCCTCACTCAGTGCGCCGGCGCGAATGTCATCAATTACAATTGTCGACAGCAGGTTACGCTCTTGATTTTCCATTGCTGTGGGCAGCCAGCTTGGTGGTGTCTCAAAGGAGCTGGCCAAGAGTTGCTGCTGAACCAATTGTTCGATTATCCCATTGAACAATACGCTGTCTTCGAGGTTTTTATACTGCGCTGGAAGCTGCCGTTTGATGTCGAGCACATGGGCGAGCGTCAATTTTGTGCCGTTTACGGTGGCAACTACAGTGGTCAAATTAGCCTCTTGTGCGGCCAATGGTGTGGATAAGAACAGAGTAAAGGCTATGTTGCGGAAGATTGTGTTAAATTTTGCCATTGTTTTATCCTTTGAAGCTCACGGAATCACCCGTGCCGTTGACACTGTAATGCGAGACCCATACATCGTTTGGGTGGCCCAGAGGGGGCCGGCTCAACTCTGTACACGCCTTTGGCTTTTCATAAGCTGCGGTGGCGCGGTGGGCAAGCAAATCCCTCATTTGACTTGAATAACCATGTGGGGCGGATATGCTGGGCCTAGGAACACTTGCCAAGAAAGTTTTTGGCACACCAAATGATCGCAAGGTCAAAATGACCCGGCCGTTGATCGAAAAAATCAACGCGCTTGAACCTGAGTTTCAGGCTCTGAATGATGACAGCCTGGTAGCCAAGACCGCAGAGCTGCGCGCGCGTGCCAATTCTGGTGAGGATTTGAACAGCCTCCTGCCGGAGGCATTTGCCAATTGCCGCGAGGCCGCCAAACGCGCCTTGGGTCTGCGTGCCTTTGATGTGCAGTTGATGGGCGGCATATTTTTGCACCAAGGCAATATTGCAGAAATGAAGACGGGTGAGGGCAAAACCCTGGTTGCCACCTTCCCAGCCTATCTTAATTCATTGACGGGCAAGGGTGTGCATATTGTAACCGTCAACGACTATTTGGCGCGCCGCGATGCGGACTGGATGTCGAAAGTCTATGGGGCGTTGGGCCTGACCACAGGGGTCGTTTACCCTCAACAGCCCGATGATGAAAAAGCGGCAGCCTATGCTTGTGATGTCACCTATGCGACGAATAATGAGCTTGGGTTTGATTATCTGCGCGACAATATGAAGGCTGAATTGAGTCAAATGCATCAGCGATTCCACAATTTTGCGATTGTTGATGAGGTGGATTCCATTCTGATTGATGAGGCGCGTACGCCACTGATTATTTCTGGTCCGTCGCAAGATCGCTCGGAGCTATATAAAACCATTGATCAATTGATTCCAGATGTTTTGGAGGCCCATTATACGCTAGACGAAAAGACCAAAAACGTGACGTTCACCGATGACGGCAACGAATGGTTGGAAGAGGTGCTGAGTGGCAAGGGCATTCTGCCAGAAGGTCAATCGCTCTATGATCCAGAAAGCACCACCGTTGTGCACCACGTCAACCAAGGTCTGCGGGCGCACAAGCTTTTCACCCGCGATAAAGACTATATCGTGCGGGATGGTGAAGTGGTGTTGATTGACGAGTTTACTGGCCGGATGATGGCAGGTCGTCGCCTCTCCGATGGGTTGCATCAGGCAATTGAAGCCAAGGAAGGCTGCACCATTCAAGCCGAAAATGTCACTTTGGCGTCCGTTACCTTCCAAAACTATTTCCGACTGTATGATAAATTGGGTGGCATGACTGGAACAGCCTTGACAGAAGCTGATGAATTTCATGAAATTTATGGCCTGGGTGTTGTGGAAGTGCCCACCAACCAAGTGGTTGCACGGGTGGATGAGGATGATCAAGTCTACCGAACCGCCAGTGAAAAATACAACGCTGTCGTTGACGCCATCAATGAGGCTAATGCGAAAAAGCAACCAGTTTTGGTCGGCACAACCTCAATTGAGAAATCAGAGTTTCTGTCAGAACTATTGACCGCTTCTGGCATCACCCACAATGTTTTGAACGCGCGTCAGCATGAACAAGAAGCAAAGATCGTCGCTGATGCAGGTAAGTTGGGAGCGGTGACGATTGCGACCAATATGGCTGGGCGGGGTACGGACATCAAATTGGGTGGCAATGTTGAGTTCACCATTATGGAGGCCATTGCAGCTGACCCAGAGGCGAACCCCGATGATATTCGCAGCCGAATTGAAGAAGAACATGGCAGCGATGAGCAGGCGGTAAAAGAGGCTGGCGGTCTTTACGTTTTAGCCACGGAACGGCACGAGTCCCGTCGCATTGATAACCAATTACGTGGTCGATCTGGCCGGCAAGGGGATCCTGGTCGCAGCTCATTTTTCTTGTCTTTGGATGATGATTTGATGAGGATATTCGGCTCGGAACGTTTGGAGAAAGTGCTCAATACCTTGGGCATGAAAGAGGGTGAGGCGATTGTGCACCCTTGGGTCAATAAATCTTTAGAACGTGCACAGGCTAAAGTGGAAGGTCGCAACTTTGACATTCGCAAGCAGCTTTTGAAATTTGATGATGTGATGAATGATCAGCGTAAAGTGATTTTTGGCCAAAGGCGCGAGATCATGGAAGCTGATGATTTAGCAGAAATCACTCAGGACATGCGCCATCAGATGATCGATGATCTGGTGACGCAATTTATGCCACCAAAATCCTATGCTGATCAATGGGATGTAGAGGGCCTGCAATCGGCTCTTGCAGAGAACTTAGGGGTTGATGCGCCAGTGGTGGAATGGGCGGCGGAAGAGGGAGTAGATGACGACACGATCCGCGAAAAGCTTGAAGATCTGAGTGACAAATTCATGGCCCGCAAGGCGGTTGAGTTTGGACCAGAAAATATGCGGATGATTGAAAAGCAAATTTTGCTTGAAACCATTGATAGCAAGTGGCGTGAGCATTTGCTGACGTTGGAGCATTTGCGTTCTGTGGTTGGGTTTCGCAGCTATGCGCAACGTGATCCGCTCAATGAGTATAAATCGGAAGCGTTCCAATTGTTCCAGAATTTGCTCGACGGTTTGCGTGAGCGGGTGACCCAGCTCTTGGCCCATGTGCGCATTCGCTCGGCAGAAGAGCAAAGAGCGATTATGGAAGAAATGGCCCGGCAACAAGCCGCTATTGCAGCAGCGGCGCAATCGGTGGACGCCACCCCGTCAGAACCCCGTGCCTTCGATGAAAATGATCGTGCCACCTGGGGCAATCCCGGCCGCAACGAGGCCTGCCCTTGTGGGTCTGGTAAGAAATTCAAACATTGCCACGGCAAACTTTAAAAGGCTTCGTGCAGTTCTCAACCCCTGCAGCAATAACCAACATAGGGCGGCTTTGGATAATATTGACGTCTGGTATCGCAATGGCTCAAGCGCCGCTTTTGCCGCTGGGCAGCATATAGCGATCGCCGGCGACAGGGTTATTGGGGGGTGCGGATTTGGGTCCCGCTGAGAGCACTGAGCTGCACCACACCATCCAGTTGGCGCATACCCTCATTATGGGTGACATGCTTTTGCGCTTGGTTTCTTTGGATATAGTGCAGAGAGAGATTAAGAGAGACAGTGGACATGGTTCGAGACCCTTTGCAAGATGACGTTTTACCGATCATCTCGTAAAGAGTTAATGGAATTCTTTTCAGAGCGGGCGGACTCGATAATATATGTTAATCTTATCGCACTTGGAAGCTGGTTTGGCCTTAGGTTGCGTCTTGCACAGCTTGCGATACTGTTTCTGCGACCGCGTTGAGCAAGGTTTCGTCCTCGGCTTCCACCATCACACGGATCAGTGGCTCAGTGCCTGATTTGCGAATAACAAGACGCCCCTTGCCCAGCAATGAGGTCTCGGCGTCTTGGATTGCAGATTGCACCGAGGCCACCTCCAGAGGAGCCTTACCCTCCGAAAACCGTACGTTTTTAAGAATTTGTGGACAGGGTGAGAAGACGTTGGCCAATTCACTGGCTAGCCGACTGGATTCGACCATGGCGGCCAGAAATTGTAATCCAGCCAGAAGACCATCGCCGGTTGTGGCGTAATCACTCATCACGATATGACCCGATTGTTCACCGCCAAGATTGAATCCGCCCTGGCGCATGGCATCCACCACATAACGGTCGCCCACATTGGTGCGGTGCAGATCAATTCCTTGACTGCCCAGCCAGCGTTCAAGGCCCAAGTTGGACATAACCGTTGCCACCAAAGCGCCGCCGCGAAGCTCTCCGCTCTTGGCCCAGCGCGTGGCGATCAATCCCATGAGCTGATCGCCGTCGGCGATCTGACCCTTTTCGTCAATAATGGCGATCCGGTCTGCATCACCGTCCAGGCAAATCCCAATATCGGCACCATGCTGTAACACCGCATCAACGGCCGCGTTTGGCGCGGTGGAGCCCACACCTTTGTTGATGTTATAACCATTGGGCTGCACACCGATTGCAATCACCTCTGCGCCAAGTTCCCAAAGAACCTCAGGCGCGGTACGATAAGCTGCGCCATTGGCGCAATCAATAACCACCTTCAATCCGTCTAAGCGCTTGCCTGTCGGAAAGGTCGCCTTTGCCGCTTCGACGTAGCGACCAATTGCGCTTTCGATGCGGTTAGCCCGTCCAATGTTTTCCGGCAAGCAGAGCTCCACATCATTTGCAAACAGAGCTTCAATTTCCATCTCTGCGGCATCTGACAGTTTATACCCATCCGGAGCAAAAAACTTGATGCCATTGTCGTGATGCGGATTGTGACTGGCGGTGATCATAACACCGACATCTGCGCGCATGGAATGGGTGAGCATGCCAACGGCAGGTGTTGGAATTGGCCCTAATAGGACCACATCCATGCCAGTTGACAAAAACCCAGCGGTGAGCGCGTTTTCAATCATATAACCTGATCTGCGTGTATCCTTACCAATCACGACACGGTGACCTGGTGAGGCATCACGCCGAAAAAAGCGTCCAGCCGCCGCCGCGAGCCGCAAAGCGGTTTCAGCGGTCATAGGATAGGTATTTGCTGTGCCGCGGATGCCATCCGTTCCAAACAGGTGTCGTGTCACAAGGTTTCCTCTCAAATCGCAGTGCTCCTAAATTGAAGCAAATCGGATATCGGTTTTGAAGTGATATTGCTGAATTGCGTGTTAGAAGATGTTTAGTCTAAATATTATAAAATTTTAAATGAAATGTGCTACTAGCCAACCACCCCCTCCTCCCACAAGCAAGGCGAGCAAAAACCACCGCTTTTTCATCCCTTGTTTTTGTACGTTGGGTTGCGTGGTGTTGTAGGTGCGGATCAAGGCCGCTTCCGCAAGCTGAGGAAGTTTTGGTCCAAAGCGTGAAAGCACGCGGGCTGTTTTTAGCAGGTCTTTCATCAAGGCTCTCGGTCCAATGCTTTGTTTAATGTAATCTTCTACAATGGGTTTGGCGACCTCCCAGATGTTAATTTGTGGATGCAAGCTGCGCGCAACGCCCTCAACAACAACCATAGTTCGCTGCAGCAAGATGAGCTCTGTTCTGGTCTCCATGCCAAATTGTTCTGTGACATTAAATAAATAGGTTAATACCCGTCCCATGCTGATCTGCGTGGCATCCATGCCAAAAATTGGCTCCCCGACCGCCCGGAGGGCGCGGGCAAATTCATCGACATCTTTATCAGCTGGTACATATCCAGCCTCAAAATGCACCTCCGCCACGCGCTTGTAATCGCGGCGAATAAAGCCAAACAGAATTTCTGCATAGACTCGCCGGGTATATTCATCAATTCGGCCCATAATGCCAAAATCATAGGCAATCACATCTCCATTTGCGGCGATCTTGATATTACCCTGATGTAAATCAGCGTGAAAAAAACCGTCGCGTAGGGCGTGTGATAAAAATAATTGCAAAATCCGTTCGCTAATTTGCCGTCTGTCATGTCCGGCCGCATCAAGGGCGGCATTGTCCCCGGCAGGAATCCCCTCGGCCCAATCCATGGTCATGACATTTTTGCCTGACAGGCTCCAATTGATCTGAGGCAATTGAAATCCTTCATCGGAATTGGTGTTGGTGGCAAATTCTCCTGCAGCGCTGCTTTCTAACCTTAGATCCAACTCACCGAGAACCACGCCTTCAAAATGTGCAATCACATCGAGTGGGCGCAGGCGGCGCGCGCCGGGGGCCAAAACTTCGACCATTCGCGCTGCAAAGTAAAACGCATCAATATCTTTGCGAAAGGCGTTTTCAATGCCGGGGCGCAAGACTTTTACCGCGACATCTTCACCATTGGAGACTAACTTTGCTCGGTGGACCTGAGCAATAGAGGCGGCGGCCACAGGTGCGCTGAAGTTTTGAAAGATGGATGTTAAAGGTTGCTCGAGCTCTGCCTCGATCATTCTTTGTGCCTCTTCCATCGGGAAGGGCGGCAATTTATCTTGTAGCACTCGCAACTGTGCGGCCAGCTCATCGCCGACCACATCGGGGCGGGTCGATAAGATTTGCCCGAATTTGATATAGGCTGGACCCAAAGCAGTTAACGCCCGGGTGACAGGTGGCATCGCGGGATCACCCTTGTAACCCAACCATTGAAATGGCCAACCAAGAATTTTTGCGGCCAAGCGCAGGCCGATGGGCGCTTGATAGGCCTTGAGGATTACATTCATCGCTCCTGTGCGCTCAAATGTTGCACCTGTGCGGATCAAGCGAAAAATATTATGCGGACCACGCATCTAAATTTTCCATCCTGAATGCAAAGCTGCGATTCCGAGTGATAGGTTTCGATAGCTGGTATTTTCAAACCCTGCCTGCTGCAGCATGCTTAAAAATGTCTCTTGATCGGGAAATTTGCGAATCGATTCGACAAGATATTGGTAGCTATCGCGGTCATTGGCGATCATCTGCCCCATGCGTGGAATGACGTTGAAGGAGTAAAGATCATAGGCCTTCTGTGCTAACGGTACGGGAATTTGACTGAATTCCAAAACCATTAACCGACCTCCGGGACGCAGGACGCGGAAGGCCTCATTTAAGGCTTCTTGCGGCCGGGTTACATTCCGAATACCGAAGCTTATTGTGTAGACATCAAAGTTGTTGTCGGCAAAGGGCAAAGTCATGGCGTCACCGACAACCCAATCCAAGTTATCAACCATTTGCGCTGTTTCAGCACGCTTGCGCCCTTCGATGAGCATATTTTCAGTGATATCAAGCACTGTGGCATGACTAGATCCTGCGCGCTTGAGGAACTTAAAGCTGATGTCCCCAGTACCACCAGCAACATCGAGAAGCTTTTGCCCCGGCCTTGGTGCCAGCCAATCCATCATTGCCTCTTTCCAGATTCGGTGGATGCCAACGCTCATGACGTCATTCATAACGTCATATTTGCTGGCCACGGAGGTGAAAACACCCTGCACTCGGCCAGCTTTTTCGGCTTCTGGAACGGTTTCAAAACCAAAATGGGTTGTGTCTTCACCAGTGTCTTGCATGGAACAGGCCTTTTGTGACTTCACCCCCCTTATAATACGCAGGACGGCTGATACAATG
>Ga0115572_10000602_pt1 | contig 30449 bp, 45 predicted proteins | sample COGITO_mtgs_1206_FD_88681 | JGI IMG/M metagenome (GOLD analysis project Ga0115572, IMG submission 88681) | Pelagic marine microbial communities from North Sea - COGITO_mtgs_120607 | ecosystem: Environmental > Aquatic > Marine > Epipelagic | place: Germany:Helgoland, sampling site Kabeltonne... | reverse complement strand
TGGCCGGGCGGATCAATGCTGCGGCGCGTGATTTTCGCTGGCACCAACGAGCCAGGTTTGGCTATGGGCGCAGTTCTGGGATTAGCTCTTGGTCTGATAGAACTACCAGTCACACTAGGATTATTACCCTTTGTGGGTGTTCGAGGCATTGGTCTGGTCACTCTAGATAAAGCCTTATTAGTTCCCTGAGCAATCTTGTTTACAGGGGTCGGTGCAGGCTTAGGTGCAGGCCTAGGTGCGGGCCTAGGTGAGGTCTTAGGTGCGGGCTTAGGTGCAGGCTTAGGTGCAGGCTTAGGTGTGCCGCTAAAATTTCCTTTGGCTACTGTACCAGTTTCACCTTTGATATTAGTAGTGTATTTTTTACCATTCCAAGTAAATACATTACCTCCACCCATTTCGGCTCTTGCAGCCGCAAATGCTTTACCAAAGGAAGATTTTTCCGTCAGTTCTGTTGTTTCACTGACTGAACTTCTTTTTCCTTCAGTTGCGGCAATCCTAGCGGGATTGTGCTTGGCCCAAAGGCCTGGATGTCGTTTCTTACTCGCCAATGTATCCATATCGTTTCTAGATTTTAGTTTTTTGTGAAGTGATTTTTGTTTTGCGGCGTATTTCTTGTTCTTGACCCATCCAATATATTGACTGGGCCATTCAATATCCTTTGAAAGTTTTTCTCTATCTTTTTCGTTGGCTGTTTCATAGTCACGAAGTTTAGCCTTAGAGATTTCATCAAGAGTTTCTTCATTCTGAGCAGCTTTAAATGATCTTTTAAATTGCATTCTAGCATCCGATTTATCCGCACGTTTACCCGCTTTGCTCCTATTCTTCACCTCATCTGGGATAGGAGAAATTCTGTGCGCGGCTTTTGTGCGATATAAATTTCTTTTAGCGTTTAATTTTTTTTCTGCTGGAGTCAAAGACCTTTTTTGATCGATAGCATCACCACGACGGTCGACCTCATCTGCGTAACTCGCCTTAAAGTATGTGTATAATTTATCCTTAGAGAGTTCATCAATACGTTCAACTTCTTCTGTCGCAGCAACTTTAGCTGCATTTTTGCCGGTGAAGACTGTAGGATATCGTTTCTTACTAGCCAACATATCCATGTCGTTTCTGGATTTTAGTTTTTTGAGAAGTGATTTTTGCTTTGGAGTGTGTTTACCATACTTGACCCATCCAATATCCTTTGAAAGTTTTTCTCTATCTTTTTCGTTGGCCATTTCATAATCACGAAGTTTGGCTTTTGAGATTTCATCAAGAGTTTCTTCGTCTACAGATTCTTTTTGTGTGTTGGATAAAACAGTCAGTTGCGCATTTAATTTATTCCAAGATGCGTTATCACCACTTTTCTTTGCTCTCCACATTTTTGCTCTAATGCTTCTTTTCTCATCGGTGTCAACGGTAATTTTACCGAGTCTTTTTGGTGAAATTTCTTCAGATTTAATGGATTTTTTAATAACTCGGCGACGATTGTGAAGATATACGTCAGAATTATCTACGTCACCGTCATTGTCAATATCGGCATCGGCTGTACCAACTTTATCAAGCTTTTTAGCTTCTGAAAACATTTCATTTAAATTTTGTGTTGGTGCATTAATGGTGTTTTCCATTAACTCGTTTATCCGGGCTTTTGCCTGCGTGATATTTGATTTTTTCATTTTTTATTTAACCCCATTTGATTTATTTTTCCCATCCCTTTATTATATCGGGCGAAAAGTTGTTGTACGAAAATTCCATTCTATCCACAATTTTTAGTGCCGACCCACTCAGTTTGTCAATAGCAATATAACCTTCTGGACCTGTAGTTTTATATCCTCGACGCGTTTTTACAAAAGTATTTACTTTTGATAGTCTATTTAATATATTTATAATAATTAACTTCGCATCGGTTATCGCCTTCTGAAAATCGAATAATAGCTTTAGTGACGCTTTATTTTTAACAGAAAAGAATTCCATAATGGATTTTAATTTTTCTCTTCTAGGAACTTTGCCTCGTTCAGTCTTCAATTGAGCGATATCACTACTATATTTTTTATGAATCCAATCAATAAGATTGTTGGTGTGAAGTGTTGTGTTTTTAACAACTGTGCCCGAGCGGACAAATGTATTATTGTATTGTTCAATGAGTCTAGGAAGTTCTGGATGCGCTTTAAGTTCTTTGAGAGTTGATCCGGATATTCTATTAAATATTTTTCCGGAAACCGATAGATCAGCATCAACTTGTTTCAATTCTTTTGCCGTCATCGTTAGATTGGTGAAATCTCTTAAAAAGGCATCTTGTGACCAAACATTTTTTGTTGAGTTCATACGACCGACATTCACACCATAAGATGCTTTCATTGTTTCGAATGATTTGCCTGTGTATGATGTGTGCCAGACAATCCCCAATTTCGCCGCCTTGATATTCTTCGACATTGGCGTATTTGTGGGGACAGCATAAATAATGGTATTAGGATGGAATGTAACAAAATTTTCGCCATCAATTTTCTCGCTTTTAATATCGCTTTGTGAAAATAAGAAATCGCCTTGAATAACACCTTTAATTCCGAGTGATGGTAAATGTTTTAATGCTAATTTAAGTTTGGTTGCCAGATCACCCGAAGTGTCAGCATCAACATCCGCTGATGTTTTATAAACTTTAGGATTTTTCGCAAAAATACCCTTTTTGGCAACAAAAAACTTACCATCAGAAGGATCAGTTCCCGCAAATATAGCAGGCGCTCCATCCCATTTTACCGAAACTGACGAAGCGTGGTGTCCTTGTAACATATCACGGAATGCTCGGATAGCATTTATAGCCTGCCTAGCACCATCTGCGCCACCATATATTATAGCATCCTCTAGATGTGAAAGATGTGTATTTTTTTGTTCTGCTAAAAAGGATTTAAACGATTTCATTACATAGGTTCTCCGGAACCCTTTATCGAACTATGTGGATCCGATCCAGCGAATTTCGCTCTATGTTTGGCAAATGGTTTACCTTTATGCTTAAATATGATTGATGTTCCGGTTTTATGCGTAGTGATATTATCATGGTCATTTAATATATGGTGGTAGTGATCATTAGGATTCATGTGATGAAATTGTGTGCCGCTATTCGTTTCATACGCAACGTGCCGGATATGATTATGTCCTTGATTTTGCATAGGAGTTTTATGGGCCTGGAGTACCGTATTTCTGATATGATTCGCCAAATCTTTCTTCGGCATTTTGTTCATTTCGTTGTGGGCGTGATCAATAACTTTATGTAGCGTTTTTACTCGCTTGGCCTTAATATCACTTTGGACGTGGGAAGGAAGACTTTTAATATAGTCTTTTCTAGATTTGGCGTTACCAGTTTTTAGGGCAGGATGGCTTTTATTTAAATCATTCTTGTGTGCCTCTAGATGTTTTTCAGCACCATGCATCGAAGACATTCCGGGATTCGAAACCGGAACGTGTTTATTATTAGCGTCCGATACCTTTAGACTAACTCCGTGGTGTACAGTTTTGCCTGATTTATCTTTTGCGTGAACAACAATATCGGACGAATCCTCTTTTTGTGATGAGTGTATTCCGGTGCTTCTATGTATGTCTCCGGGCTTTGATGTCCAGTGAACATCATGGGCCGTATGACCGTGAGATTTAACAACCGAATGTATATGATCGGCAGACGCCTTTGCTCTAGCATTAATTTTTTTATATTCGTCGGGATGCATAGAGTTTTTTAATTTATCGTGTGCAGCCTTTGGTGAATCACCATCTTTATCATCATGTTTTTCCATATGCTTTTTATTGCGCATATGATAACCAACTAACAATTCATGCAACACGCCTTTAGTATTAGATGAGGCTTTTTTATATTCCTCGTTTATGTGATAAAACTTCTTAAATGATATCAGTGCATAATTTAAATTTTTGGCTAAAGACATGTCGATTTCCTATTATATTTCTTTCTATTTATAAAAAAAAGGGAGTCTAAACCCCCTTTTATTTTAGTTATATTTTACAAAAATTAGGATGCGTTTGCGTATTCCACAGCCTTTTCCGCAGCTTTGATTTTACGATTTTGATTCGTACCGAACCACTGGTTATACAGGCGATTATCGGCATTGCGACCTTGCAGGTGATCTGTGAAGTATGTGGCCGCATTAAACGCCTGCCACCAGGTCCCTTCAGCGAACTCTGCTCCGGGCTGGGTTTCAAGAACATCAAACACCTGCCGTGCAGGCCGCGAAATGGTATCTTTGGTGACCTCTTTCTGATTTTTCGCACTTTCGCCAGTCAGCGGGAACACTTCGTTATAATACTGAAGAAGATTATCAACCGAGAACCGACGCGAACCAAGAAACTCTGCCATTTCTTTGTATTTCGCGAATTTCTCATGAGCAAGACCCATTGTGTTCTTCACAGCATCAGCATCAAATGCGGTGCGGTGACCAACCTTGACTGCTCGGTTCGATTCTTTATCAAGGGCGAATGTAAGCGTGTTATTGCAAACCACGCGGATCGGAGTAAACCGAACATCGATTGCTTTACCATACTGATGAGGATTAGCAAAGAGCATATAAGAGTCTACCTGATCGCCGCCAAAGATATCAAACGATTCTTTGACTTTCGCAAGTGCCCAAACATACCGGCCACCTTTGAGCGAACCAGCGGTGTGCATTTCCATATCACCGGCTAGAACAAATTCATTGAAGAAGTCAAATGCTTCTTCGTTCTGACAAGAATGCCAATTCTCACCAACATTAGTCAGAATTTTTCCATCGGTTTTACGAACAAGAGACTTCTGACCAGTCGACCGTTTCTCGCCATTGAAGTCGATATATGATTCAACTTCTTCGACTTCCCAATCGACGCCTGCTTTTTCCATCATTTGGTTGGGTGTTAGATCATTCGAGACTTGAGTTCCAAGATTATGCCAAGGTGTTTCGCCAGCGTAAGCCATTTGGGCTTCTCCAGCGACGATTTCCAGCATATGAGCCATGATATTTCCTTTTCTGTTTTCTTACTGTTTCTATGTATTATTATAATCAAAAGAATAATGAAAGTCAAGAAGTTTTTTATTATTATTTTTAATTTCTATAAAAGAATATCCGAGGCTTTTGTATCGATCCCGCGCGGCATCTGCTCCGGGTTTCGTTAAATTTGTTGCATGAGCCACCAAGATTTTTTTACCATTGATAGAATCAAAATTATAAACCCTTACGTCATACGATTCTTGTGTCATCTAGTCTATCCTTGTTTTTATTTGGGAATGTGTATTGAGACATTCATATTGATTGTGGCGTCTATAGCCGCGTCCAGTTCTTCTGGTGTTCGCGATATAGCAATACACTGCCACAACTGATCGAACGATACCCCAGAAAAATACGCATTACCTAGTGCGCTTCCCATAAGTTTGAAAGGATCGACTTTTTTATTTTTCATTAGTTTGCCTCAACCCCATCGCGTTGCATCTGGACAATCATGCACATTTCTTGTTTTTCGGCAACGGTTTCATAATTTTCGGCCGCAAAGATTAGTTCTTCTAGAACGCGCTGCCTATCGTGCCCGAAGGTGTCCGCCCGTCGAGCAATGCCGCGTAGTTTTTTTGCGAAGTCATAAGCATCACGAAATTCCATTATTTCCACCATTACCTTTCATGATCAGACAAGCGCCGCTTTTGTTGGACGCTTGAAGAACCCAAACTTAGGATCATCATCCGAAGGCGTGACCTTGGCATCAAACTGAACCTTAGTGCCGCGTTCGACATCATCGATGGCTGCGGGCAGAGTACCCCAGACTTTCCATCCTTCGGCAGTCTTGATCAGTGCTTTCATCGCACCACCATGGTACCCATAATCTTCCCACCGCTTTGAGATCACTTCACCGATGACGGTGGTGCGCCCCGAAAACTGCGGGATGGGTGCTGCGGCGTCGGCCTCAGCTTTACGCGCGGCCTCAACTTCTGCCCGGTTCTGGATTTTCTCAAGGAGACTCGACAAGAACTTTTCTTGCTTTTCGCTGATGCTGCCGTAACGGACTAGCTTCGAAACAATATCAGTCACAACGGTTTCTTCCCATGCGACGGAGGTTGAGTTTTCGTAAACATCCCACGCTGCGGTCAAACCAGCAGCCGTCAGGAACTTTTGAGCCTTTGCTTTTCCGGTAGCGGCCTCGATGCCACGCTTCGCTTTATCGCGAAAGCTACGGAAGCTTAGTGGATCACCATCATGCAACTTTTCTGCACAGATTTCGCCCGTTTCAACATAGGTGTTGGTCGGGACGTGATAAAACCGGGCGATTGTGTGTGCGTATGCACCACATACATGGCATGATCCGCCGTGACTGTGGTCACTGAACTTGCCGCCGGTGTGTTCCATATGAGCGCGGAACGCCTGCATTTCTGCGATGTTCGCCATGTGGGCGTCCGGACGATGATCGTGAAACGATACAAAAAGATATTCATCGGGATTGATAACCGATGGACGATGTGTGTCGGTGCGCGTCATGTGTATTCTCCCTTTCTCTCTCTGTACTACCAATATAGTCATTCAGGAGGGATTTTCAAGAGACTGTAACATTTCGTGATCGTGTTACTTGTTCGAATTTTCCCACAAAGCTTCAAATATTTTTTCGGCGCTATATAATTTTCCAAGATATGGATCGACGTGCGAAGGACCGGTTGACGTGTATTCCTCAATTACGCAACCAATTAGTTCCAGCGCAAATTCAAAAGCGTCTTGGTTACTCATTTCTTTTATTTTCATTTTTTAAAATCCTTCAAAATATATCATCTTGATTTTTCCGGTGGATTTTTCTGGTATATCAATAACGGATGGCACAGCAATGACATTATCGGGTCCGGATACGAACTCCACACTATCATAGTCACAAGTGTTAGACGTGTCACAACTGTTGCTTGTAGTTCGGTAGATAAAATACACAGGTCCATATTCAGTATTTACCAGAATTTCTCTATCCTGAGCGTTCGTAGGATCGGGAAGCTCAATTTTATTCTTAACAGTTAGTACACCAAAATGTGCCTGGCCAACAACTTCTTCATAAGAATATCTTACCGGATTAAGAATCGCCTTTGGCATATTCTCTCCAAACGTAAGTTCTTGTGCTAAGAGTGTTGTTGGTGTTGCGATAAGCATTCCCATCAAGATTATTTTCTTTATATCACTATTCATCTAGTTGTTACCTGAGTTGATACCAGATTTCCACCTATGGATTTACTTTATTATTAATTACATCTGCCACAGAACTCAAAGTTGGAAATGCCGTGACCGAAACTTCTTCAAGTTCTATATCATATTTTTCTTCAAGTTCAAAGACTAATTCTAAAAAATCTAAACTATCTAATCCAATAGCATTAACTGGCAAAGAAAGAATTTCTTTATCGGTGAGGGGAACATCATTCTCATTAGTTCCGCGACCATATCGTTCAACAAGTTCGTTTACTATTTCTTTTTCAATGTCATTCATATTATTTCCTCTATCGTAAAGATAATTTATGCTTTTTATCTTCTAAGATTTTTTCTATTTTATTGCCAGCCCGCACACTACATTCATTACTGCAATACCAAGTTGTTTCATTTACTGTTTGACCGCACCAAACATCTGATGCTTGATAATTTCCAGAAGAATTTTTTTTAAATAATAGATGATGTTTTTTACAGGTTTCGGTCATGTATATAAAGTTGAATTAGTGCATAATGTAGAATTTTCATTAGATCCTTTCTGGCGTCGGCGCGAGTACCTTTGTTGCCATATCGATTCGAGTATTTGTCAACATTTCCCATACAAAAACCTGTACCGTGACCACGATCAATAATCACTTCTGTTGATTGTAATTTATTGGACGCATAATGACCACTATATGTGGTATCAATATATTCTTTAAATTCATTAATATATTCATCTTCATCAAATTTGTAGTCGATCATTATTATTTCCTATTCAATTTATTTCATTATACAACTATTTTTTGGAAAAATCAAGCATTTAATGATAAAAGAATTTATGAACTCCAATTACGCGAGTTAATTTCATCTTACGATTCCATCTAGGATTTACGGACTTACCATGAAAATATGTAGCACCAAAGGTGGGATCTTTATGTTTTTTTCCATATACGGCAGCCGCTATATTCTTTGACTTTTCCCATGCTGCACCTCTAGGTATTCTATGTTTACCCTTACCGTTCGCCCAAGAAAATTGCGATTTTTGAAAAACAACTCCGCAGATCGTGTTTGGAAATCTTTTACTGTTCACTCTATTTAATGTAACCCAAGCTACAGCAATTTGTCCTAATGCACTCTCTCCCCTAGATTCAAAATAAACATTTTTGGCTAAACAATTTAATTGATTTTTAGATGAAACCCCATGGGCGTTTGCTGTAGTCGAAATAGAAAGAAAGATAATAATAAAAATAGTCTTAAAAATGTACACGACAAAAATTCCTTTTGTTTTTATTTATTTTATTTATAACGATCACTATCTTGATAAAATTTTTCAATTCCTAATGCCCAATTATCAGCAAACGATTGAGCATCGTTTAATTTATTTCTCAAGTTAGTATAATACAGGTGATTTTGATTATCATATAGTTTTATTTCGTATACATTTTCCTCCGAATTGAAAACAACATTCGCATAACCTTTTTCGTCTTCTGTTTCGTGGCGTGAAATAATTTCCATTTTATCAACCCTTTATTAAATTTGAATAAAATCCTCCATCATAGGAAAGATTTTGGATATAGCTTTTCCGATTTCCTTTGCCAACAACATATGTTCCAATTGAGTTCCGTTGGCGGTTCGCAATTCCACATAATGTATCCATGTTCTTATATCGGCCTTGGCGTAAAGTCTAGATATTGTGTTGCCTTCGGGTAAAATTGCCCTCGCCTGTTCTTTTGCAATTCCTTTCTCTAAAGCTTCTTTATAAATTCTTTCAACATTTTCAATTACAAATTTTTGTTGTGCGTCCCACCATAAATTAATTTCTAAATCATCACAAGGAATAGAATTTTGTCTATTATTTGGATCTTGTAGTCTAGCTTCTCTAACAACAAATGTATTTTCTAATACAGTAGGATCAGCATATCGCTGACTGAATTCTTGAAATTTCATTGATTTGTGACGAAGTAGTTGTCTAGCGATATCTCTGGTTGTTTCAATTTCAATAAGAGCATCGGCCATTTCAAGAGGGCTCCAATGCTTATGCTTAATCAGGTGTCGAATTAATTTTTCACCAGTCTCTTTATTCATCTGATTTGATGGATTGGATACCCTAGCACAATATGCAACTAAATCTAGAACTGAAGACAAATCGGTGGCATTCGCATTAGCTGCGTATTCTTCCAGAAATTCTTCTGTTGGCTGAGTAAATGCCTTTAATGTCGCCTTCATTGGGCTAGTGACGCTGGCTTAAAAATGTGCTTTCCATCAACCCGTATGTATCTAAATTTAGTTTCATTTTTATTTGGATTTTCAATAGTAACTACAGTTTTTTTGCCTGCGCGATGCGCTTTTAATTGATTCATAATTCTATCAGGACTTTGGAGATAATCTCTCCTCATAGCGTTTTTAAGCTTTTTGCTTACATTGCTATGAAGACCTGCACTTGTATTACCTTTGCTCATATTATATTGTTCCTTGTCCATAATTTCCAATATTAGTATTCTCAATCTCTTGTTCTAAATTTCTAAATCCACCAATGTATCTATTGTTCCAAAATATCTGAGGCAAAGTTATAGGATTTTTGTGTGGTATTTTATTTTTCATTTCTTCATATATATCCAAATCTTCGGCATCGGAGTATTCATAAATTATACTATAATTTTCACACAAGTCTTTTGCTTTGGTACACCACACACAATTTTTTGATCCATAGATTTTAATCATCGGTCTTTCTTTCTTCTGGCAATAATGGAAGATACATAATTGCAAAGCCAAAAGCTAGAAATAGAATAATTGGTATTGACCAAACAATAAAAATTGTTTTCCAATCCATTTTCTGTTTTAAGGCTAAAACTGTCCACCATACTGCGACTATTAAAAATATAATTACACCAAGTAAAAAGAAAGCTGGATTCACAAAAAATCCTAAAGCAATACATACCCATGTTAAAACTACTAATATTGTCATCATAGTTTGAAATCCTTAAATCGTTCGTTCATTTCGGTTTTATCGAATGTCGGTTCAGTTTCAATAAGGTCTCCCGATTGTTCGGCATCATACCATTTCATTTTACTACGATTTATACCAACTGTGAAGCGTTTTTTGTAATTCACATCACTGTACCGATTTTTTAATTGTTTCAGCATAATCAAACCTTGTTCATCAAGTTCCTCAGATGAAACGATGGCAAGAAATAAATCAGCAGTTGCTGGCAGACCAAAACTTTCACTGGTATCTTCTAATCCAGGATCAGAATTGCTAAATCCCGATCTTGTTGTTTGGGTTGCAGACAAAATTGGAACATTAAATTCCACTGCCAGTCCCCTAAGTTCCTCAGCAATTGCTTTTATGTAAGAATACGAATTAATCGAACCTCCCATAGATTTTAGACGTGATGATGCGCAAATATTCAAATAGTCGACCACAATAACATCAGGTTTAAATGATTTTTTAAGATATAATTCATTCAACAGTGCCCTAAAATGGTTTACGTTTGCCGATGCTGTGGGATATTCTTTAATAATTAATTTACCATTAGTCTTCTTTACCAAATTATTTATGCGTGACGAAAACATATCCTTTGAGATATCACGAATTTCTGAAATAGGAACATCAAGTAAATTTGCATCAATACGTTCGGCAATTTTTTCTTCGGACATTTCGGCCGTAATATACAGAACATTTTTGCCCATAGTGAGCCATGCAGCAGAACAATGACACATACCTAGAGATTTGCCTCCTCCGGTGCCACCGAGAATGATGTTTAATGTTTTATTGGATAGTCCGCCATTTGTTATGTCATTCAATAGTTCAATATCAAATGGTAGTTTTTCTTCTTCGGTATGATAAAATTCGAAACGTTTTTCAAAATCTTCTAGATATGAGTGACCGACATTTCTATCAAACGTCACGTTAAGTGCCTTTTGTAATATTTCAGGCAAAGCATTTTTAGTTAAAGTTTTATTCTTGCCATCAATAATACCAATTGATTCCATGATGGCATTATACAGGGCGCGATCTTGACACCACTTTTCTGTATTGTTCAATAGCCAAGTATAATCGACTTCTACACTTTTAAACAAATCTGGAATTATCTGTTTTGCGATATCATATTGTTCATCAGAAATTTCTGAATTATTATTCAGTTCAACAAAAAAGACTTCTTCGGTAGGAATTTTATTATATTTGCCTACATATTTCGCGTACTCAATAAAAATAAATTTATAAGATGCTTCAAAGTATGAGGGTTTTATAAATGGAATAACTTTACGGAGATAGTCGTCGTTTGTGAATAAGTTTCTGAGTATCACATGTTCTATATTATCACTCAACCATTTTCTCCAATTTCCACATCTTTTGGTTTTTCGAACCAATCATTTTCATACAAAGTATTTATTAAGGAGAATAATACATCACCAACCAATTCTTGTAAATAGATATTTTCGACCACAGCTTCATCATTTGGTGAATTAATTACTGAAAAATTATATTTAAGTTCACCATCATCTTCCATCTGGAGAATATCATACTGTATTATAGTTTCTAAAAAATCACCTTTGAGTATTCTGATGCTCCATGTCTCATCTTCGCCTAATGGAGACAATTCATAATCAACATTTTCTTTAAGCATTTGTGATAAACCGTTCCATTACTCTAAATCCAATTCGATGGCAGTTTTATAACCAATCGTGTATTGCTCTTTTACAAATTCACGGAAATTTGTGCCTTCGAAGATTGGTTTCCAAAACTGTTCCTTTAGAGTGTCCGAGTAACGAACCTTTTTATCCGACAGTTCGCCTGTTGTTTGGTTGACATATGAGTACCAACCATTGGATGGTTTCGCGGCATAGTTGCCGGCGAGCGCCACATCTAACAGGCCTGAATATTTTTCAATGCCGCCTTCCCAAGAAACTGAAATCGGTATCTTCGATTTCTCTTTCACATATCTAGATTTTTCCACATTGATTATGAAATCATATCCGGTAACTTCGGTTCCCGTTTTATTCTGTCTACGACCCAAAATCCAAATGTTATTGGCGGAATAATATATTCCTGTGCCGCCGCTAACAATCTGCTTTGGGAACAAACCGATCTCTTGGTATGTGTGATTTACAGCAAGCATTGGAATATTCTTCATGGCCAGATAAGGCGTACACATGCGGAACAAGCCCTTTAGTGCTTTTGCTCTCGACATATCAGCAACAGATTTTTCATTGATAGCGTCGTCCATTTCCTTCTTGGATGCCAGATTACCAATGCTGTCGATGACGATAATCACATCATCCTTTTTGTCCATACCCTCAAGTTGTGCCACTATATCAAATTTAAGTTCTTCAACATTATAGACCGGGGTGTGTAAAACTCGGTCGGTATCAATATCAAATTGTTCAAAATATGATTGGGGACTACCGAACTCCGAATCATAGAACAACAGAACCGCGTCGGGCTTTTGTTTTAGATATGCGGCCGCCATCAGCAAAGCGAATGATGTTTTGAAATGCTTGGATGGGCCCGCGAGTACGGTAAGTCCTGATGAAAGCCCACCATCGATTGATCCCGACAAAGCGACGTTTACCATAGGAACATCCGTGGAGATGATCTCCTTTTCTGAAAAAACTCCCGATTCGGACAACACGGTCGTCGATTTCAGCTTGCTATTCTTTTTTAGTTTGTCCATAATGGATGACATTTACAAATATCCTTTTTATGTAATTCTATGAGTATACCATACCCGCCCGGACTTGTCAAGTTTCGAGTTTTAGAAACTTCACATTCTGTTCTTTTTCTCTATCGTCTTTTTCGTAGACGCTTCGCATGGTATTGTTGATTGTGATAACTTCCTGGAGCAAAGTGAAAGACGTATCAAAATTCAAAAAAGCCGCCGCATCTTTTGAAAAACAGGCTCCTCCGAAGCCCCTCTTGCCGTCAAAACCCGGAACGTTTGTGTGAGATTTTCCAATGCGCGGATCTTCTGTCATGGCATTGATCACTTTATTAAAAGCCGCGTTGTTGTCATTGACTACATCATAAAATTGATTGAACCAAGCAACTTTTGATGCGAGAAATGTGTTGATTCCATATTTGACAAATGCTGCCTCTTTTGGTGACATGCAGAACGCGGGACAAGGTTTACACAACGAATGATTTTCATATGCGGCTTGTACGATAGCGGTTGATACATCTATACCACCGAAAACGTGCATTGACGGATTTACAAAATCTTCGTTGGCTGTTTTTTCGCGTAGGAATTCAGGATTGTAAACAGTTCGTATATTATGCCGTGTTATCTTTTCAGCAATATCAGGGGTAATTGTAGATTTCACAACAATTATTCCGCCGAGTCCGTGTTTGTTTATTTCTTGGATAGTATCCAAAACACTTGATGAATTTATCGTGCCATCATCATTCATAGGTGTTGGCACACAAACGAATATTAGATTGATATCCCTAACATGTTCGATATCCGAAATAGATTTGAGCCGACCTAGCGTTGGTGAGGTTTCATAAATCGGATCGATAATAATCGTTTCAACACCCTTCGTCGAAAATCCATACTCAACTGCTTTGCCAACAAATCCGTGTCCAATAATAACAATTTTCATTATATCTACCCTTTAGTTTTTTGTGTAATAATTTTTGTACCATTTTACAAAATTTTCGACACCAGTTTCAATAGACGTTTTTGGATTATATCCTAATAATCTCAACTTAGTAGTATCCGACCAAGTTTCTTGAGTGTCTGCTGGATGCTTGGGTTTTAGATCATGAATTGATTTCCTACCTAGATTTTTTTCGATCTCTTTTACGAAATCTAATAGTTGGACTTGTTGCCCATTACCAATATTATATATCTCTTTTTCGCCCTCGTTCCATCCCATACGGTTAACGAGAATTTCAATTCCATCAATAATGTCATCTATATAAGTGAAATCTCTTTTCATATCACCATAGTTGAACAGTGTTATGGGGTTACCGGCGATTATGTTTTTTGTGAAAGAGAACAGTGCCATATCAGGTCGACCCCAAGGTCCATACACTGTAAAGAATCTAAGCCCGATAGCATTTTTGAAATCGCTCGACATAAACTGAGATTCGTTTGTGAATTTGGAATATCCGTAAGGATTCAACTGATATCCACATTTTTCATCTTCTTTCCAAGGCAGTTCATTACCAGCCATTACACATGATGTTGATGCATACAATACATTCTCAACACCAGATGCTTCCATTGCTTCAATGAGATTATGAGTACCTACAATATTATTTTGAATATAATCATTTGGTGCCTCAACAGAATGACGAACACCAGCATACGCGGCGAGATGCACCACAACATCTGGTTTATTTTCATCCATAAACGAGTTCATCTCATCTGGATTTCTTAGATCGTATGTATCAATTTTAATACCCTTATTATTGAGTATTCTCTTTCGTTCGATTTTCAAAGATTTTTCATAATAATCGTTGAGGTTGTCAAATCCCACAACTTCATAACCACTCGATTTTAATCTATTTGCTAGATGAAATCCAATGAAACCTGATATTCCGGTGATTGCTATTTTGATTAATTTCATATGATCAAACTTTCAATTTGTATTCGTCGGACCATTTTTGCATTTCAATTTTATCAAGATATTCTGAATCATATCTATTAGCAATTCTTTCTCGTAATGCGCTTGAACTAAAACTATGATTTCTACTATTATAGTATATCTCTATTTTGTTATTTTTGCAAGTTAATTTTCCAGTAAAATCTTTATTTTTGTATTCGTCACCTATAATTCTCACATCAATATTAAACACATTTAAGATATCAATTATATCATTTTCTGTTTGATAAGGGATTATTTCTTCAACATATTCTACAGCAGATAATTGTATGTGCCTTTCGACTAAGGACTGGATAGGTTTATTTTTTTCCGGTCTATCTATGGTAGGGTCTGTCTGGAGACCACAAATAAGATAATCACATTGCTCTTTTGCCTCCCGGAGCATAGAAATGTGACCTGCATGAAGAAGATCAAAACAAGAAAATGTTATTCCGATTTTCATTTGTGACCTACAGTTTCTCGTTTAATGTCGTTTGGATTTAACTCCGCCCAGTAGAGTTCATAAGCAACACCAGACTCTAGGCATTCAAATTGATGATAAAGACCCGGTTTCACCTTTGTGTAATCACCAGGATGTAGAATTGTTTCATCAACAAGATCATAATCTTTCTGCCAGACACGAACTAGCATAATACCCGCCTCAACATAGAACCCATTCCATTTGAAAGAATGGAGGTGTTTAGAGCAAACGCCGCCTTTTTCCATTTGAATCCGATGAAATTCCAAAACACCATTTGCTTCAATGAGAGAGGTCTCGCCCCATATCTTTCCTGCTTTATTACCTATACCCATTTGCTTTTCCAATTTCTCACGCTTTTAATTTTTTGTTTTTTAGTCCATGAGTTTATTAAGTTTTCATTTTCTTCATCAAACTGACGGAGCATTTCTTTTTCATCAACGATTCTTGATTCAATAATAGATTCGCCAATATGGTTTTGCGAAAACTCTTTCACTTCCTCAAGCGCGACACTATCCTCTGCCAATTCGCATTCTATTCTCGAAATATCGCGTGTTGGATCCATTTTTTTGAGTTCATCAATTGGAATGCAATATTTCACTCGGTGTGTAGATATTGCTGTTACCATAACATACTTATTCATATTATAACCCACCTATGTGTGCCGGTCGCGGCTGCGGCCTGATAGACGTTTCCGGCGCAGATGTTTGCAGTGACTGATTACACCCAAATAAAAAAACTGCGCTCATTATTACTACCCACTTCATTATATATTCTCCTCAATAAGGTTGCTAAATTTTTTCAGTTTCGTTCTCTTGATCTCTTTTCTAGCGGCTATCTCATCCTGAGTGATATAACCATATTTTATCAATAGATCGATCATCAGGGACACGTCACCAACCTCTTCAACAAGGTCTTTGTGTCTTGTATCCACACCAAATCGAACAGTCTTCATACAAACTTGAATCAACTCAGCACATTCTTCTGCGGTAATTGTGAACAGTTCTTTTTCAGTATTCATTTAATTACAATAAATTAAAATCTGTATTAACTTCCAAGTTTCTAATTTTAGATGAACCACCCATTTCTACATTTTTCATAGCGGCCGCTTTCTGAAATGAACGTCTTTCCTTTAACATTTTTCTTTTTTCGGCCCTTAGTCTTTGACGTGTAATTTTACCTAATCCCCTAGATAAAACTTCATCATTAGAATTATTAATTGCTTTAACCAAATCCGTCATGTCTATGATCCTTCCGACATAATATGCTTATCCATCTTTTGATATATAGTAGTCCAACCTACACCGTATGCAGGACAGATGTGAATAGTATCGGGCAACCCATTATCATCAATTGATCCCCCACCGCCGGCAATGAAATATTCGCCTGTGCGCTCGGCAAAAAGGTGACGCAGAATTTTTGTTAATTTTTCGTTTTCGATGACCAATTCATCATATGATTTTTCCATTTATACATTCCTATATGCAAATTCTATTGCACGGTTAGCCTCAACATCCAATGGTCTGCTATTATAACGTCTGGAAGTCTCTGAGTCAAGTTGTTTTATTAAATGGGCAATTTCATTTGCTGTTATTGGATATTCTTTGCGCACGGCATTAACGGCAATTGATGTCATAATTCTGTAAATCATGGAATATCTTCCGGAGCCATCAGTATTTGCTATAGATTTATACTCTTTAATGAGTTTTTTATTAACGAACGGGCAATCGCTATAATTTGTCCACGAAAAATTTTTATTGTTCGATTGATTTTTTCTATGTTCTATGATTTGTTTTTGCACCGCTTCGGGCAAGTTATCAATAAAATTATTCGATCTTTCGCTATACGGATGTTTTTCTAAAAGAGATTTTACTGAAATATTTTTACCATCACGATTAAACATAAAGTTATTAGCATTTTCGTATTTTGCTGGAATATAATACATGCGAGACAAATCTTTTGTTTGTTCGTCACCGATTGATCCTAGTTCCTTATTTAAAGCGAACCAAAAATGTTTTATCTCATCCTTTTCGACATTTCGATCAAGGGAGAATATGATACGAAATTTTGGAGCATCAATTTTACTACTAGCCGTGCTGTAACAAATATATCGATAATCTTTTGTGATTTCATTAACATAATCTTCAACACTCGAATCAATCTCAATATTATCAACATCGACCGCACACCATTTATCCCAACAAAGAACATTATCATTTCTTCGTTTTGAATTGGGTTTAAAAGATGCGGGAGAGATTAGGTTAGCTTCGTGCTTACCTTTACAAGATTTACTGTGCAGTGAATAAAGAAAAGAAACGAACATATCCCACGTCTCAAAGTCCATTGTACGATGGGTTTTGTTGTCGTAAACAAATCTCTTTTTTTCTGCCCACCATCTGGGTGATTTAAATATGGTTATTTTATACATATTAATCTTATATTAATGGAGCGGGGCAGTTGCATCGCAGCAACTCTACCGAGGAGGGTATCCTTGGCTGTCCTATGACGCCCCGCATATATTGTATGTCCTTATTTATATAACTATACAGTAAGTTTTGATATTTGGCAACAGTTTTTTGTTTCGAGTGTGGGTAAATCCCACACTTTTTTTTATCGATAATCGGCTATACAGCCACTTCCTGTGATGTTACGGGATGAAATTCATATTTCCGATCAGGAGGCGATACGGGAATACCAAACTGGTTGACCACAGAGTTGGCCTCCGTTTTCAGATTTTGAGGCAGAAACCCTACAAAATTCCAAGGTGCGGGTTTTATCATACCCTTAACCTCTCGCACAGTTATTCCTAACTGGGCTGCGAAAAAATCGTAATATCGTACTGCAAGATGTCGGTTAAATTCTTCAAGCCAATCCTTTCTCTGTGTGGCCAAGCCCTGCGGGTTGGGGTTTTCGATAAACGCATACACATCAATAGGCTTGTCCGGATACGTCATCATGATAGATTCGGACTGGAACATAACAGAACGCCAAGACTTCGACCCCACAATCAGACCAAGACCCGGCACATTCTTGGCATTAGAATCGCCGTCATAAGGCAACCCAAGTTCCTTAGCCTTATTCTTCGCCATCACAGCGGTCATCGGATGCATGTAAGAGCCGTGCGGGCTCACTTTGTTACGGAAGAGAGCTAAAATATGCTTACAACGAAGAATGCTGTTAACACCAGATTCTTCCAAAAAGGCCAAAACGTCCTCATCACTTGTACCATCGACAATACCTTTTTTGTGAGCCTCTTCGGTGCTATACAGGTAATCCGCGTCCCGGTTGTCCTCAAAGGGTGCCCGACCTCCATTGAAACTGTTCCGGGCTGTTACCACCAACCGCTCGGTCGAAAAGTCAACTACATCAACAAGAACAGTCAACTGTCCCAGATTTCTATAGCAAACAAGTCGATGATTACCGTCATCGACGATAAACTCACATCTTTCTAATGGCTTTTTTGAACCTGGCTTGTAATCGGGATTTTTTGATACGACAATAGGATTTTCGTTATAATCATATCCATTAGACATAAGGGCCGCTTCGATTGTCTTGATATTTGACAATACCAACAATTTTTCACGAACCTGAGTCCTTTTAGAACTTTCAATGTTGTCAATGTTGGTCACGATCCGCTTATTAAAATGCACACCTTCTTCATATGAAGGGGGACAAAGCTTCAAGGATTTAGGTATATCGTAGTTAATTTTCATCATAGGAACACCTCTTTTTTTGATGATTAAAACCAGAGTTCTACTGAATTTATCTCTGGCACTTGTTGTTGAGTTTGTTACTCACTTTTAAAATATATCACATTACTTTATGTTTGGTAACCATTATCTACCGACTTGTGGCAAATACTTTTCTTTAACTTCTTCCCAAGACATACCAATAAGATCGTCATAGAATAGTGTTTCATCTGATACGCGGTCATTCTTCACAAGACTCTTGATCCGCTTACTGGCGTATTTTTGTTTCCACAAATTAGTCAAGTATTCTTCGCTGGTATCAAACAATTTGACCAACTTATCTTCTGTGATTTCGTTACGCAAAAATTCACGACTATTTTCATATAGAGGTCCAAAGTATATTCCGCGCGCGTGGGCGGAACTTACCAGATGCTTCGGAATACCTAGTTTTGAATATGTGAAGTGGTAAGAACGATTGCGATGGTCCCGCTTGTAAGGTTGACCGGTTTCTTTCTTAGCACCATACCACTCGAAATATTTGTAGGTATGTTCGCGATGTAACCAATGACGGATCATATATTGCGTTTTTTTCGTCGCCTCATACGCCATGGAACCAGAAGTGTAGCCCATTTTCTTCCAGTGCTTTAGGTTATCGTACTGAGACAGGCCGCCGGCCTTAGCTTTGCCATATAGTGAAGTGGTGGTAACACCGATAAGTGTATCTCCGTACTTTTCTTTCCATAGCCTCTGGACAGTATCCGACAGGCAAAGAAGAGCAAGCAGTTTTCCCCCAACATAATTAAATCCTAATGGTTGAGTAGGCACAATAGTCGAACCAATAGCAGTATAATTGATCATACGACCTTGTGTCTTCTTTTCCCTCTCCCATTCAATCCATTCATCTCTAGGCGTCAAATCCAGAAAGTCCGACGATATACAAACAACACCAAGATATTTACCCGTAACTTCGTCCTCGACCATGAAATTCAAATTTCGGCCAATATTTGAGTTGTTTTTCATAGTGGACATGAAAGTCCGTAGAGTGTTCCACTTTTCTGGTAATTCTTTTGTTCTATCGGTTGTAACTTCTACCGAAGAGCCATCTATACCGACTTTGTTATATGTCGAACTGTCATTAGTGTAAATCAAACGAGGCTTCAAATTCATATAATCTTCTACATCTGTAGGTCGCCAGATATTAGATTTGACCGTTTTAATAATCTTTTCTTGAGTGATATCCTCCAATTGTGTTTCGGATCCGAACAGGGTCTGAATTTCATGAGTAGGATATTTGTTTTTAACCTCAAGCCACTTTTGGTACAAAGTGTACTCTCCGACCGACATATCGGAGACCTTGGATAGGTCTTCAATAAGAGCGGCGCGAAGTTGATCTTCGGCAATTTCGGGAATATTTTCTACGGGATTTTGTGCTTTCCACAATTCCCACTGGTCTTCAATGTTCACAAATACATCCTCATAAAGATAAATTATATATTATTTTTTTGGTATTGTCAATCGTCGTTTTCTTTTACAAACACACCATCGACCATTCGACCTTTTCGGTCCTTAATATCATCATATGCGACTTGTAAACATTCGTGCATTGTGAGATCATTTCTAACCATAATATTAATCAGAACAATCAGCATATCACCAATATCGTCACGGATATCTTTACCCTTACAGATACTATCGGACAGTTCTCCAGCCTCCTGGATCAGTTTAAGATATTGGTCTTTATCTGTGCTGCCAGAAATCAAATTTCGATCACAATGCCAATTGGCGATTTTATTTTCAAGGGTCGTCATGTACATTCTCTCTTCCACCATTCATATTATATCATATATTTAGATAATTATCTACCATTATTTTTTAACTCTCAGGAAGAGTAAGTGTTTAGTTCAAAAGGCGTCTTTCCGCCGCGGTTATGTATTTGCATATGTATGCGGCGATTCTTCTGTTCAGCAGGAATGTTGTGTGATACGGTTTTGCCTTCGCTCGGTTTTCTCGGTCCCATGGCAATATGACGATCTCTCGAATCATCGGAAATGGTATGCCCATTTAATTCGTGGTGGGCAAGAGCGTGATTAATTGCGTCGGTAAAGGATTTATGGTATAAAGTGTAACCCTTCTTTTTTGCAGCATCGCGTGGATGTCCTTTGTACGGATCGACCGCTTCAAATTGCATGGAATGTTGACCTGACGAACGCGCTTTTTCAGCATCTCTTTTACTTTTATAAGGTTTTCCGTGATTTACAAATTTGTCCTTTGTCCAACGCTGATGTTGAAATCCAGTTTTTTCTTTAGCACCAAGTCTGTTATCTGGATGCGCCGTGGATAGATCGATAATACGAATAGTGCCCTCTTTTGGTTTTGGTGCGCCCCAGGCCTCATTCAGTTTGTTCCTAAACTCTTTAAATTCTTTCATTTGTTCTTATCCCTTTTTCTTATATTTATACAAAAAAATCTTCTAATGTGGCCTTGTCTTCATCGTTGGTATCAGCGAACTTTATTCTTGTTTCTGCGATTTCCATATAGTTTGGGTCAATTTCAATGCCAATAAATCTAATTCCTTCTAACATTGCGCCTTTGCCTGTCGAACCAGACCCCATAAATGGGTCAAGAACAGTTCCATCCTTTGGTGTTACCATACGAACCAAATATCGCATCAAGTCTGTTGGTTTTACAGTAGGATGGCTGTTGAGTTTCTTGGGCGGTTGCCAATCCTTTACTTCACATTCACATAGATGCGATTCCATCATACTAACTCCGCAAGTTGAGCATACCCTACGAATACCATTCCCTTTTTTATCTGCGATTGCCTTGGCTTCAAATAACTCTAAACCTTCATTGCGGTCTTTCTTAGATGTTTTAGCGCAATAGAAAAAACGTGCTGCTGTACCATCTTCGCCTGGGTATATTGCCCCTTGTGTCCTTGCGCCTCCAAATATAGTTACTTTTGGGGTTGCGTTACTTGGCGAACTACACGATTTACTGTTAGGAAACAACTCTGTGACTTCATCACTACCATCGTGAATGAAATTTGCAGGGAAACGACCTTGGGTATTTGGGACAACCACTCGCCGCTCTGTTTCAGTAGAAATGATATTGCCGCCATTGCCTCCATTAATTTTTACTCTTAGGTGCGAGTTTAAAGCAAGGTTGCTACCATCGCCTACAGTGACGTGTGCAACCCTACTTTCATCTATATTGATAGCACCTGTGCCATGCTTCAAGACATTAGCAGCAATGGTCTTTTCTTCTAATGGTTTTCTGGCGACTGTAATAGGCTCTAATGCTGGCTTTAATGCTGTTCCCCATCCATCCCATTGTTTTGCTTCTTCGGTTGCTGGTTCAAACTCATAGGGATAATCTTCTGCGCTATCCTTTTCCATCCACGGTCGTTTCCATCCCTCGTTGCCGTCAGTAATATGCCCTTTTGTTTTTCTATTGGCAAAATCTTCGTGGCCAGGTTTAATTACTTTTCTGACGTTTCTTGTTGCACCTGCTGCCTTATCAATCGCTTTACTGACATTTTGAGACTTAGGAAACCCACTGCCATACACCCAAGCAATCATATCACGGATTTCGAATCCTGCGTCTTCGATACGAACTGCCATGCGGTGTTGTGTGCGAGTGCCAGCAAACGCCAGCAAATGTCCACCTGGTTTTAGAACCCGCAAACATTCTTCCCATATTTCTTGTGATGGAACATCATAGTCCCATTTCTTGCCCATAAAAGACAGGCCATACGGTGGGTCAGTAACAATGCTATCTACGCTATTATCGTTCATAGTTTTCAAGACTTCAAGACAGTCGCCGTTATGTAATGTATAATTCTTGTTCATATTATAACTCAAAATTCGATATGGACGCAAAAGATGGGATTGAACCATCAATTTTTTTGGTGAAACTATTCAATTTCATATTTATACGAAAAAATCTTCTAATGTGGCCCGGTCTTCCAGTGACCATCCAATAGCGTCCATTATGGGATCGAGGGGCTTAATATAGGTTTTTTCATATTGTGTGTCATAATCTATGTATTTGTCGAGCGCAAATTCCTTAGGTAAAAAATCTGGGAATGATATGACATTTTCTCTCAAAGTATTCGGCATTTTCAGATAACAGAATTTTATTTTATCGCCGGACTGTATTAATTTATATTGTTTTTCTAATTTTTTTGTTTTCACAAGATGATTATACAATAAAGCACCTCTTACATGAATTGGTGTTCCTTTTTTGTAGATCAGTTTATTGTCGGAATACTCATTAATATTATTTACACCCCTAGGAAAGGATACGTTTTCTGGTCGAGCATTATGAAATTTCTCTTTGAATGCGCTCGAATGCGCCCGAATGCTATTTTCATCTTTCGTCATAATCAGTTCGAAAATCTTGCGGAATTCTGTTCTGACGATTTCTGGAGTAGATGATTTAATTGCCTCAATGCCGGTGACTTTGATTTTTGGTTTTGCATATTGAACGCCCTCCTTGTTGTGGACATTCAAAATGTATCGTTTTTTAGCAGTCCAAATACCTCTATCAGCAATTACTTCGCGTTCCATCAACATGCGGTTCTTCATGCAATTCATATTCGCATGTAGTTTTTCGTATGACTTTTCAAAAATTGGTTCGAAATGTTTCTTACAAATCTTATCAAGGAATGCCACAGGATCCGCGGGCTTCATTTTTTTGACAAGATCATCAAACGAAATGTAGAGCGAATCCGTGTCCATGGCAATTACATAGTCTTTATCGTCGGTTTTTAGTAATCTATTCATTTCCTTATTAAGAGTCTTTTCAGACCACTTAACTACTAACTGACCCGTAAACGTGACACCTTCGGCCATAGAAATGTTATAGTAGTCGAAGTAACGGGTACCCAAAGCACCATAAAGTGAATTCAATAGGATCTTAATTGCCATTTGTTGGTTGCCGAGACGACTAATATTTGTTTTAGTTTCTGCTATTGCTCGGGTATCATTTCCTAATGTTTCCAATTTGCTTTCTTCGGCAAGCATTTCTCGTTTTACTTTTTGTCGCTCATCAAAATACTTTTCGATAATTAGTGGCATAATCCCTGGTCGATCTTTTCTATATTGGGACCCGTTTGCCGCGACAGCATAATTGTTCCCGGTTTCAACCGGTTCTTTTTTATTAAGATAATATTCGACACCAGAAGTGGAAAGACCTGTCACTATCGTTTCCGGAGACATATTCCACTGTACAATAATCGATGGATAAAGACTGGCGAGATCAAAAGATACGACCCAATGATGTAATCCAACTTGGGGAGGTTTTACATAACCCCCGACGTACTCGCTCTTTTTTAGCATTGAATTTTGGATTTGTGGGAATACATCAACCTGTTTTAAAGTTCGATAGATTATAGATTCCCATATTGCTGTAGTTCCTAATGTGTCGGTATAATTTACACCACCCATATAGGAAATGGAGACGACCAGAGAAATGATACCTAGTTTTTTCTCAAGTCTCTCAATAAGTTGGGTATCTTTAATATTGTAATCAATAAATTTTTGATGATTCTCCCTAGAAAGTGTGTTCAGGTCGCCATAGTCGTCATACGATAATTTCTTTTCGCCAAGAACTGAGTGTGCGATGTAATCCAACTTATACGATTCTTGATTACCGGAAACCCTGTCAAACTTTTTAAACAATTCCATGTAGTCTAATGTTTCGATACCAAAGATATCATACGCGGTCTGACTTTGACCCATAACGGTGATAGTTCGCTGGTTGTACATATTCCAAGGTGATATTTTTTTGGATGCGCTTTCACCAAGAACTCGGACGATACGGTTTATCAAATATGTCATATCAAAGAAACGCACATTCCATCCCGTAATAATATCCGGATAGTTTTGTGACCAATGGTGCATAAAGCTCGCTAGTAAGTCCTCTTCTGAATCACATTTACGATATTTTACTTGCTCACCGTCAAAATCAACTTCACTTTTTTCATACGACCAATCTCCGAGACCCCAAACATGGAATATTGATGATTTGCTTGATTTAATTGTTATCGCATTAATTATTTGTGACGCTTGATCTGGTTCAGGAAAACCTTGATCGGATTCCACCTCAATATCAACCGAAGTTGTATTAATTAAATTAATATCATATTTTGGTGGAATAGGAAATTTCTCAGCTAGAAATTGCTGTTTGTATTTCTTAGTTCCGTAGGTTTTAAATGCGTCCAATTCTTTGTATTTGTCCAAAAATTCTGTCGCTTCACGCATAGATTCAAACTCTATAGGCGCAATGTTTTGGCCATCAAGGCTTTTTGTGTGCGTTTCATTTTTAGATTGTATAAAAATTGTGGGCTTAAATTTAACTTTCGTCTGAATTTGTGCCCCAGAACTATTATATCCTCGATACAAAATCGAATTTCCGTACCTCTCCACTGATGTATAGAAAGGTGCGCTCATTTTCGGCCGCCTCTATATAGAGATTTTTTCATGAGTTTTATTTGTTCCTTTGAGTGCAAACTTTTCACATCCCTAGCCTTAGACGTACTGTAACAATAATATTCTTTGATCGTCTCTAGGTCTTCATCATTTTTTTGCTTTTCAGCTTTCGGATTCCATCGTTTACGCTTTCTAACAATATTCATCAAGAAATCGTATTGGAGTTTATTATCCAAATGATAGTACAAATTCATTTCGTTCGCGAACATAATTGTGTCATTGAATTTGGAAAGTGATCTATTTGTTAGATAAGCATTATAGCATTTTTCTGATTCCTCGTCTACCATAATATCTTTTTTTGTGTAATTTATACTATTAACAAACTCAAACGGATTCATTTTATGCATGTAAACCTTCTGTTGCTTGTACCAAAGATTGGATTCGCATCACATCTAACGCGACATCGTGTCTAGGATCATGCTTTTTATATCCTTCACAGCCCTCTGGTATGAAATTATTTCTGAGTTTTGTTCCCCAAGATAGACCATCAATGGTTGATATGCTGTCCCGTATTTCCCAAAAATGATATAGAGCATTATTTCCGGTCTGTTTCATGATATAATCTAGAATTATCGGATCGAATGTGTTACCTCTACTATAATATTTAGTAGCGTTAGTGGTCTTATTGAGAACAAAAAAGTCATGTAATTCGGAAATAGATTTGTCATCATCACTAGGAGTTAACTGATCTTTTCTAACAGCCTCGTCCTGTTGGCCCCACCAATCTACCGTTTCTTTATCGATTTTTCTGTTATAATTTTTAACTTGATCCTTTACATCAAATTTGATGTAATCAACCTTATCCAAAAGTTCTTCAAAAGTGTGTGGCATATCACCCAACATGCGAGATTCTGAAAAATTGAGCATGGCAAAGGAAAGTACCACAGGATTTACCCTATCAGTCGATAAAGTTTCGAAATCAAAAATTACCGAATTATCTAGTCCATCATATTTTGACATTATTTAAACTCCACAGAAGACATAATCTCGGTAAAACACGCAACAACGTTAATTTCCCTATCAACAACAAACGCATTCTTATAAGAATAGTCCGCTAAGATCAGAACGAGTTGAGGAATATTTTGTGGCTTGATGTATTCTTCCATTCTGTTATAGATATGTCTGAAAATTACAGTCGAATCAACATCCATATTGGCCACAACCCATTTGCGCATTTTTCCGAAATCTTTATTTTTGAGGTGTGCATAAAGAACATCATACTCGGTCGCGTCCTGATTTACAATAGGTAATAGTTCACCAGATATTGAATTTCTCTGGATTTCGTTAATTGTTCTCCGCCAATCGGGTAGATATTTTAGAATATATTCGGCAACGGTTTTATCGTCATATTTAACATTTTCTTCTTCAAGAATAAATTTAAGTCTAGAATGCATTTGCTTAGATAGTGATGCCAATTCTTTTTTGGTTGTATTAAATTCATACACACCACAACGAGAATGGATTGCTTCCAAAATCCTATTCTTGAAGTTACACGTCAGAATAAATTGACAGTTACCAGAAAATTGCTCAATAGCACCTCTAAGTGCTGGTTGAGTGGATTGAGCATTCAGATAATCGGCTTCATCCAGAATAATGACCTTTTTGTTACCGGACAAAGAAACCGAGGTCGCGAACTGTTTGATCTTACCTCTAAGAGTATCGATATTTTTATCATCTGATGCATTTACCAAAAGATAATCAAGACCCAGTTCATTACATATTGCCTTCGCTACAGTAGTTTTACCCAAACCAGAGGAGCCGGTGAATAGCATATTTTGCACAGCACCAGAATTCACCATTTCCTGAAATGTATCTTTTAACCTTTTCGGTAAAATTGCTTCCGAAATTTTTTGTGGTCTATAACGTTCACACCAAATGTGCTGTTCCATTTATACTTTGCTTCCCTTTTCAAGCGCGAGGAAATACTTCAGATTTCTTTCGGTATTTTCGAATTCGGAAATAAGTCGCTTACTGATCGAAATCTTATATGTGCCTTCTAGAATTTTAATATTGGATAGGTTGAAGACCAGATTGAAATCTTCCATCTCAGTTTCGCAAGGAACTTGTGTGGTGAATGTGTTAGATGTTTTGTTATCAATATCCACAATAGAAAGATTAAGAAGAGAATTTTCATCTTTAGTCAGAGACAGATATTCAAGACCTAGAGCCGATCCCGCTCGTTTCAATTTGGAAAGAACTGCATCAGATAATTCAAAAGTCAGATCAACAGATGGCATTGATGGCATTTTCTTTGCCACAGTCAAAATTTCTGGTGACGAATAGAAATATTTAATTTTAGAATTACCGGAAACATCATTGATTGTTACAAAGTTATCCGAAAAATCTAGATTAGGTTCATTTACCAAAGACAACACATTAAGAAATTCTGATAAATCATAAATTCCGAATTCTACAGGAAATTCTTCTACGATAGTTCCTGTCCCCATAAAATCCATAGTATCTGTAATAGTCGAAATTTTATTCCCGACATTAAAAAATATATTGTCATTAATTGTGGCAAAGTTTCGCAATAGTGCGATACTGTCTTCAGAAAATTTAAAACTCATGTTCGGATCCTTTTTCAGATTATGTAATTATATAATTATATCAACAAAACAAAAATGTGTCAAATGGTTTTTGTATAAATAATAGCAACGATTATAATAGGATAATAATATGGCTACTTCAACATCCTCTTTTGAGGGAATGAATTTACTTCAACCAACAGGTTTTAAAATCGTAATAAACCGAGGAAGATTTAAGAATTTGGAATTCTTTGCTCAATCGGTTAATCACCCGTCAGTATCTCTTGGTGTAGCCGAGCAATCGTTTAGGCGTAGTAATGTTTATTTCCCAGGCGATAAATTACAATATGGTGAGTTGACCGTCCAAGCTATTGTGGATGAAAATATTAACGTTTATTCGGAAGTATATGACTGGATGCAATCTTTGGTAGAAGTTGCCAGAGGTGGACCATCAACAAAATCTGTAACAAATCAAGACAATTCAGAATATGATATGAAAATTATCATTCTGTCTAGTTCTAACACACAAACCAAATCATTTCAATATAATGACACATTTCCTATCTCAATTGGTGATATGATCCTAAACTCTGCTGTTGGTGGAGTCGAATACATTATTCTACCAATCACATTTAAATACTCAACCTTCGCCCTCAGCACTGCGACCTAAGATTTTGCTTTGTAATCCGCAATCCGAATCAAAAAATTCTTCAATTTCTGCGGAGTCCCATTTTTTTGAGTAATATAGCGGCATTATATTTTCCTAATTACCCGACTCAAATCTTTTCCAATCAATAATATTCTTGATAGTTGAATGTCTCCATCGGATAACATTCATTATTTCCTCTAGGGTTTCTTTAACGTTTTTCCAGTACGTCAGTTTTTCTTCTGACGCCTGGATATCTTGGTCGGAATTATAATAATACTCATACTCACTTTTTAAAATTTTTTTACCGTTTAAAGGATCGTACTCCCAACCAAGTTCATCTATTTCATCTTGTGACATTTTTCCTTGATACCATAACCATTTTTTATGCAAAAGAGTTTTTTGCTCAAGTTCAAGTTTTTTTATTTTCGTTTTAGTGGAAGTCAAAAGAGAGAGATATTTAGAATGCAGCATAGGCGTCTCAGCAGAAACCTCGTCCAGTTTCATTGGGTTAATTTTGCAATCACCCTGCCACATATCTAAAATTTTATCCAATTCACTCATACAACTTTTGGCCTATATCTATTACGGATTATATATATGATAGTTCTTTTCATGAAAATTCCATTTTGTATAAATATATGTATAAATATATGTGACTCGCGATGTTAGCAGCATCCAGTCACTCTAGAAACGAAAACAGGAGATTTCCAGCATGACTATTTATGCACCTTACACATATCATATCGGATGGACCGAACAAAACAAACACTATTACGGCGTCCGAATGGCAAATGAATGTCCACCAGAAGACGATCTATGGACAGAGTATCATACATCTTCTAAATGTGTTCAAAAATTTCGTGAAGAATATGGCGAACCAGATGTTATTGAAGTAAGACGGGAGTTCGAGACGAGAGAAAAGGCCGCGGCTTGGGAATTTAAGGTCCTAAAGAGAATGAATGTGGTATATGATGATCGTTGGTTGAATGCTGCCGCTTGGCCCTTGGTAGATAATCGTGGCAAAACCCACACCAAAGAAACCAAAAGAAAAATATCGGAGACAATGAAGGGCGAGAAGAGTCATATGTATGGCAAAACTTTTTCCGAAGAACACAAAGGAAAATTATCTGAGGCAAAGAAGGGCGAAAATCATCATATGTATGGTAAAACCCACTCAAAAGAAGCCAAAAGAAAAATATCAGCGGCAATGAAGGGCAAAACCCCTTGGAATAAGGGCAAAACTTTTTCTCATTCTGCTGAAACTAGAAGAAAAATGTCTGAGTCACGGAAGGGCAAAACTCATTCTGCTGAAACTAGAAGAAAAATGTCTGAGGCACATAAGGGCCAGACCCCTTGGAATAAGGGCAAAACTCGTTCAAAAGAAACCAAAGAGAGCGATGGAACGACTACCGCTCTAAAATAGAATTGGCAACTTCTAACGCTTCTGAAAATTCTTTTTTAAATCTGTTGCTCTTATGACCATGATTCACAAACCACTCAATCCCATCTATGTCACCATTCTTAATGGCAGCAGGAACATTTAAATTTCGCACCAATTCGGAAAACTTGAACCGAAGATTTAGAATTTCAAAAATCGATTTTTCTGCCATTTTATCCATTTTCATAATACACTATTGTTTTATTTGATTCATCTTTATGGGTTTTCCATGTTTTCCATTCGATCCAATTCGTCATACTATGTGCGTCATCATTAAAAATTAAATCGAAAACCCAAGAAAAGTTAAATTTATTGTTGCGTTTTCTGTCATATGATCCAGCTGATAGTGTTTGATTGGGTTTGCCACCAAATATAACATTCATTAAAATTGAAACTGAAAATAGAACACATCTGAGTTCTGTACTGATTGCGCGGAAATAT
>Ga0115572_10000599_pt1 | contig 30465 bp, 30 predicted proteins | sample COGITO_mtgs_1206_FD_88681 | JGI IMG/M metagenome (GOLD analysis project Ga0115572, IMG submission 88681) | Pelagic marine microbial communities from North Sea - COGITO_mtgs_120607 | ecosystem: Environmental > Aquatic > Marine > Epipelagic | place: Germany:Helgoland, sampling site Kabeltonne... | reverse complement strand
TTACCTATCCTAATGCGGATACTCATAATCAGGGGCTAATTATCGCCCTAGAGGCATTCAAAAAGGAGCATTGTGATCAAGTGTCATTGGTGCGGTCGCTTGGGCAGTTGCGTTACCTTAGCTTACTCAAGCACTGCGAGGCCGTCATTGGGAACTCTTCAAGTGGTTTGATCGAAGCTCCGACTTTTCTTAAGCCGACCGTTAATATCGGTAACCGGCAGGGTGGTCGTATTTGTGGTGGTACTGTGATCAATAGCGATGAAGATGTACCGTCCATTACGAAGGCTTTGAAAAAGGCTTTGTCGAAAGATTTTAGAGAAAAATGTTTGAGTGAGCATAACCCTTATGGATCCGGGGGGAGCTCGGAAAGAATCTTAGATATTATTAAAAGCATTTCTCTTGATGACTTAGTTATGAAAAAATTCTATGACGGTAAGCCTCTATGACGTTAAGAATTGGTTTTATTGGTTGCGTTAAATCTAGCCGAGCGCTTTTAGAGGTTTTAATTAGTATGCCAGAGGTGGATGTGTGTGCGATTGTTACTAAACAGGCATCAAAGGTTAATGCTGATTTCTCTGACCTGACCGATATTTGCCAATTGAATTCAATTCCTTATCATTATGAATCGGTTGATCAAAGAGGCTTATCAGCCGAATTCCTCGAGAATTATCAGTTAGATTTAATATATTGTTTTGGTTGGAGTTATTTGTTGGATGACACTGTTTTATCCATACCTAAGATAGGGGTAATCGGCTTTCACCCTGCGCAATTACCTAAAAATCGAGGACGCCATCCAATCATATGGGCTCTCGCTCTAGGCTTAAAAGAGACAGCATCAACGTTTTTCAAGATGGATTCTTTTGCAGATTCTGGCCCGATCATCAGCCAGCACATGGTTGACATTATGCCAGATGACAAAGCATCAGATCTGTACCAAAGAATTCTCGATATTGCTGCTGGGCAGGTAAGGATTTTTACATTACAGTTTTTCAACCGGCAAGTTAAATTTATTAGTCAAGATGATACCGAAGCAACCTATTGGCGCAAAAGAGGTCGTGCAGATGGACTCATCGATTGGAGAATGTCTGCTCAAGGAATATATAATTTGGTTAGAGCGCTTGCGCCTCCTTATCCCCGTGCGGAATTTAAAATTGGTGATACTTATATCAAGGTTCCCAAGTGTTCAGTGGTACTGGGGAAATATCCAGAAAATATTGAGCCTGGATCTATTTTGGCCAAAAGCTCTGACTCGCTACTGGTAAAAGTTGAAGGTTCAGACGCAGTATTGCTGGAAAAATTAGAAATTAAGTTTGCGATTGATGGAGATTACCTATGAAGACCGTTTTAGTTGTGGCCCCACATGCTGACGACGAAACCTTAGGGTGTGGCGGAACGCTCTTAAAACTAAAAGCTGAAGGCTGTGAACTACATTGGTTGCTGGTGACAGAGATGACTGTTGATGGCGGTTTTTCTTCAGCGCAAGTGGATGAGCGGAATCATGAAATTAGTACCGTATCCGAAGGGTATGGATTTTCGCAGGTGCATCGCCTTGGGTTTCTGCCATCTCAATTAGATGTAGTAGCCAAGTCTACATTGGTAGGTGGTATTAGTTCTGTAGTATCAAAGATCAGGCCGGAAATTGTTTACACAGTATTTCGCGATGATGCCCACAGTGATCATGAGGTGGTTTTCGATGCTGTTGCTTCAGCTACTAAAACTTTTCGCCATCCTTACGTTAAAAGAACCCTAGCATATGAAACACTCTCTGAGACAGATTTCTCATTGAAACCTGGACAGTGCGCGTTTAGGCCCAATGTGTTTGTCAATATTGAAGGCTATGTCGAAAAAAAGATTAGTTTAATGAAAATTTTTCGCTCAGAGATTAGTGATTTCCCGTTTCCCCGTAGTCCTAAGGCGATCGAAGCTTTGGCTTCACTTAGGGGTGTTCAGGCGGGATGTCTTAGCGCTGAAGCGTTTATGCTTTTAAAGGAAGTAGACTAATAATGTCTGTTTATGTAATTGCCGAGGCTGGAGTCAATCATAATGGGAGTATTGATCTGGCTTATAAGTTAATTGATTTAGCCGTCGAGGCAAACGCCGATGCCGTTAAATTTCAGACTTTTGTAGCAGATAGTCTAGTGACTAAGACTGCAAAGAAAGCTGGTTATCAAATGGATTCTGGCGATGCTGATGAAAGTCAATATTCTATGCTTAAGCGTCTAGAGCTTACCAAACCCCAATTTTCAGATTTACAAGGTTACTGCCACGCTAAGGGGATCGACTTCTTGTCTACAGCTTTTGATCAAGAAAGTTTAGATTTTCTTTATATGGATCTAAAGTTAGCCAAATTGAAAATTCCATCTGGCGAGTTAACTAATGCGCCTTTTGTCTTAGAGCATGCTCGAACGGGTTGTGATTTAATAGTGTCCACAGGTATGGCGGATATTGAAGACATCAGAGCCGCTCTGTCGGTCATTGCTTTTGGTTACATAACCAAACATGGTGAGGCGGATCCAAATATGTCGAACTTTGAGAAAGCATATTCGTCCTTTGAGGGTCAGAAGCTACTCGCCAAAAAAGTAACGCTTTTGCATTGTACAACTGAGTATCCCACGCCTCTGGAAGATGTAAATTTACTTGCTATTGACTCTATGCGCCAATTGTTTGGGTTGGAGGTCGGTTATTCTGACCACACTCAGGGCATAATTGTGCCCGTAGCAGCCGCTGCTTTGGGGGCGACAGTTATTGAGAAGCACTTTACGTTAGATTGTTCCATGGAAGGGCCTGATCACAGCGCATCATTGGGGCCGAATGATTTAAGGGCCATGATAGTGGCTATCAGAGCCACAGAGCTAGCTTTGGGGTGTAGTGAAAAAAAGGTCACTGCGAGTGAGTTCCAAAATAGAAGTGTAATTAGAAAAAGTATTGTCGCTACGTCGGCTATCAAAAAGGGTGAACTTTACAGCTCAGCTAATATTGGAATAATGCGGCCGGGTACCGGATTATCACCCTATCATTACTGGGAAATAATCGGTACCAGAGCAAATTCCGAGGTAGAGGTTGGAGAAACTATTGAATAAGTCGGTCATCATTTTGGGCGGCGGTGGGCACGCTTCTGTGCTTATTGAAATCTTGAGACTTATAGATTCCGATATCATCGGCATAGTTGACCCTTTTTTAGAGAAGGGGATTAAGGTCAAGGATATTACTGTAATTGGTTCTGATGATGCAGTTCTAGATTATCCCAATACTGGGGTTGTGCTAGTTAATGCTCTTGGTCCTTTACCAAAAAAATCAATTCGAGAAGATCTATCAACAAAGTTTATCAACCTTGGATACCAATTCCTTACTCTTATTCATCCTCGAGCCTATGTTTCGTCCTCAGCTAAAATAGAAGATGGCGCTCAAATCATGGCAGGCGCTATAGTTCAGGCTCAAAGCCATATAGGCATGCTTAGTGTTGTCAATACCGGTGCTATTATCGAGCATGATTGCAGTGTTGGAGAGTACGGCCATATAGCGCCCGGTGCCATTTTATGTGGAGGGGTTCAAGCTGGGTCTGGAGTCTTTGTTGGATGTGGAGCCGTTGTGCTTGAGAATTTGAGGCTTGAATCTAACTCAACTATAGCGGCCGGAGTTACATTGCGAAGGAACTTGCTTAGGAAAGAGATTTTTTATGGTCCTTGAATTAGTATCTTTAGAGATTTGTTAGGTACAGTCATCGATGCTAATAAAATCAAAGGCTTTTCTAATATTGAAGGAAAAATTATAAAAATGCATTTATCTACAGATCTATGGCGTAAAACGTTAGCTCCTATGGGTTCAACTATAGAAGATGTTATTAAAAACCTCGACGCGAATTCGCTGAAAATTGTTTTGATGGTAAATCAAGAAGGAACCCTTGAAGGTACCATATCCGATGGGGATGTTAGGCGGGGGTTACTTGCTGGCCTTTCATTAGCGAGTGATGCGTCTAGCATTTTAAACAATAAACCTATGGTGGTGCCTCTTGATGTGGATCGTGAGTTAGTTATTCAATTAATGAAATCGAATAAAATTCAGCAGATCCCGATCGTAGACAGCAGCAAAAATGTGATTGGTTTGCATCTCTGGGACTCGATTAATACTTTTGAGGAACTTCAAAACAAGATGGTTATTATGGCTGGTGGCAAGGGTAGTCGGTTGCTCCATCATACAGAAAATTGTCCAAAACCTATGGTCTTATTGCATGGAAAGCCCATGTTAGAACATCTAATTGAACGAGCCAAGGTAGAGGGTTTTAAGCACTTTATTTTGTCGGTTAATTATCTTGGTCATATGGTCGAAGAATATTTTGGCAATGGGGATGAATTTGATATTCAGATAGACTACTTGCGTGAGAATTCAGCTTTAGGTACAGCGGGCGCTTTGAGTCTACTTAGAACTGAACCGGAAGCGCCACTGGTGGTTACGAATTGTGACGTAATAAGTGATATTCGATATAGAGACTTACTTGATTTTCATACTCTGCATGCTGCATCTGGAACAATGGCTGTGCGTATACATGAGTGGCAAAACCCGTTCGGAGTCGTAGAAACTAAGGGCATTGACATTATTGATTTTGATGAGAAACCTGTTACTCGCAGTAATATAAATGCTGGAATTTATGTCCTTGAGCCTTCTGCATTAAAGCACTTAACACACGACGAGCATTGTGATATGCCGACTCTATTTAAGCGGTTGCGAATTAGTGCAGGACGAACAGTTGCGTATCCCATATATGAGCCTTGGTTAGATATAGGAAGGCCGGAAGATATAGTAAAAGCGAACGATGATCTTGATGCCAGGGTTTCTGATCTTAAGAATGGTTGATTTTTTTGGGGTTAGTTGTGGATATTAATCGTATTTTGATTGTCGGTCTAGGAAGTATTGGCAGGCGCCATCTTAGGTTAGCAAGGGAACAGTTTCCCAATGCGACCATAAAAGTTTTACGTCACAGTATTTCTCATGAATTATGCGAAGAGGCTGATGGTTCTTTTTCAACTCTCGCAGAAGCTATTGCTTTTCAACCTCAGCTAGCCGTAATTGCTGGCCCTGCAACATTTCATCTTGATACTGCTCTGCCATTAGCTGAAGCAGGTGTAAATCTTCTGATTGAGAAGCCAATATCGGCGTCAATTAGTGGCGTTGCACAATTAATTAAAGCGGTTGAAAAACAGGGTTCAACGTTGTTGACAGGTTATAACCTCAGGTTTTTGCCATCACTCCAATTCTTCCGAGCTAAATTGGATGACGGACTAATCGGGAAGTTTTTGTCAGTACGCTGTGAAATGGGTCAATATTTACCTTCTTGGCGGCCAGATAGTAATTACCGAACCGGTGTTTCAGCAAGAGCAGAATTAGGCGGCGGGGTATTATTAGAGCTTAGTCATGAATTAGATTTTTTACGTTGGATTTTTGGTGAAATTGAATGGATAAAAGCGACATTAAGTCGGCAAAGCGCTTTAGACATTGATGTTGAGGATGCTGCTCACCTGACTCTTGGGTTTTCACCAAATGCCGGCGATTGCCAACTAATTGGTTCGGTTAATCTAGACTTTTTTCGTCATGATACCACTAGGCTATGCACTGTAATCGGTGAAAAAGGCAGCTTACAGTGGAATGGCATAACTGGAGAGGTTATGTTGTACAAGTCTGGTGCAAGTGGGTGGACTGAACTAGCTAAATTCTCATCCCAGCGTGATGATAGCTATTTAGCGGAGTGGAAGAATTTCTTAAATAGCGTATCTGGACATGAAGCACCTCTCATTACTGGTAGTGATGGTCTAAAAGTGTTGCAAATCGTTGAAGCGGCGCGCAGATCTTCAAAGTCTGGTGGCAAAGAATTCATTACAGAAAGTTTAGATTGATTATGGATATCTTATGACTATTGTGGCCTTTATCTTTGCTAGGGGCGGCTCCAAAGGATTGCCAGATAAAAACATTCGTTTATTGAGAGGGAAACCTTTGATTGCATGGTCTATTGAGCACGCAATTTCAGCTAAATGCATTGAACGTGTAATTGTATCAACAGACTCAGAAGCGATTGCCTCAATTGCTCGTGAATATGGTGCAGAAGTGCCCTTTATTAGACCAGCAGAGTTAGCTCAAGATGATAGTTCTGAATGGCTGGCATGGCGTCATGCCCTTAAGTATTTACGGGAGACCTCAGGCGCTTTACCAGAGATAATGGTGTCGGTCCCTGCTACCGCTCCTCTGAGGTTGGCGGCAGATATAGAAAATTGTGTTGAGTTATTTCAAGCTGGGGGCGCTGAGATGGTTATAACTACATGTAATGCTCAGCGTAGTCCATATTTTAATATGGTAAAAACTAATGCGGATGGAACGGTTGGATTAGTCAATCCACCTGATGGGGTAATTTATAACCGTCAAGATGCGCCAGAAGTATTTGATATGGCGACGGTCTGTTATGTGGCCAACTCTGAATTTGTAATGACTCATAATTCGATATTTGAAGGTAGGGTCAAGGCTCTAAATGTGCCAGTAGAGAGATCAATCGATATTGATACTATGATAGATTTCCATATTGCTGAAAGTCTATTGAAGCTGAGAGGACAGGGCTAATGAGTACTGATAATAAAGATAAATCTTTAGATAAATCATATGCGGGCGTTAGTTATGGAGACCTATTCGATTTGCGAGGCAAGGTCGCAATCGTGACTGGCGGAGCGGGAATTTTAGGTGAACATTTTTGTATTGGCTTAGCAGAATTGGGGGCAGATGTTGCGATTGTCGATTTAAAATCTGAAAGGGCATCGGAAATTGCAAAAGCTATTTCGAAACGCTTTGATGTAAAAGTTCTTGGTTATGGTTGTGATGTTTCTGACCCAATGTCTGTTAAAGCAACCGTTCAGAAAGTAGTTAAGGATTTTGGGAAAATCAATATTTTACACAATAATGCTGCGGGAAAGTCTACTGATTTAGATGCATTTTTTGCTTCCTTTGAAGAGTATAGTTTGGATCAGTGGAGAAACATTATGTCTGTCAATATAGATGGAATGTTTTTAGTTGCTCAAGCAGTTGGCAAGCAAATGATCAAACAGGGTATGGGAGGCAGTATTATCCAAACTTCGTCGATATATGGAGTTATGGCTCCGGATAATAGTATCTACGAAGATTCATTTTATCTTGGCCGGCAAATTAATACTCCAGCAGTTTACACAGTATCAAAAGCGGCTGTAATAGGTTTGACAAAACATCTAGCAACTTACTGGGCAGAAGAGGGTATACGAGTGAATACTTTAACGCCAGGTGGGACAGAAAGTGGCCAAAATGATGAATTTAAACGTCGTTACTCAGCCCGCATACCAATGAAACGTATGGCTGATCCATCCGAAATGGTGGGGGCATTATTGTACTTAGCATCGGATGCGTCTAGTTACGTTACTGGACATAATATTATAGTCGATGGAGGACTTAATTGTTTGTAACTGTATTAAATTTTTTATAATCAATGGGACTAAAGCATGAATAATCCAATTTTTAAAAATATATCTGCCTTAATGTGCATAAAATGCAAATCGAATGAGTGGAATGTTGAGGAAGAAAATGTTTCATTCAAGCTCTGTGGACATCATTACTTAGTCACTGATAACAAATTAATATTCGCTGGCAACTATTTTCAAGAGGAAAATTGCGAGATAGTAAGTGATGGATTCGATTTATTCAGTGGTAATGAAAAATTTATAAAGACGGATAAGTTAGGTGGGCCACGCATAAAAGATCTAAGGCGAAATTTAGATATAAAGGGTATGGCCATAAATCTTGGGTCAGGCAAAGACAATCATGAGGACTTTATAAACGTAGATTTGGGAGATTATAAGCATGTGCACATTAAGGCAGATCTCAAAGAAGTACCTTTGGTTAGTGGGTCTGTAGAACTAGCGGTATCAAATAGCGTGCTTGAACACATATATGACTACAACGCAGTAGTTGACGAAGCACATAGACTATTAGTAGCGGGGGGGTACTTTTACTTATGTGTTCCAAATGCCTGCATAAGGCACCACAAGTTTGATTATCATCGATGGACGACTCCAGGACTGCACAAATTATTTGAGGAACGGTTTGAGATAATCGATAGCAGTGCTTGCCGCGGAGTTGCACATTCATTAATTACTTATGTTAATGCATTAATGAATTACAAAATAAAAAGTAAAAAATTATTTTCAATAAGTATTTGGATATGGGGCGTGATTAGTCATCCGTTATTTTGGATGAAAGATGACTATGATAATGAGGAATACCAGGCCATGTCACAAACAATTTATGTGTTGGCTCGGAAATTATGAAATTTGATAAGCAATATACTAAGTATTGGGCATCTACTGTAACTAAATCAGTTGACGGAACTACTATCGCTGGAGTGAATGAAGTTAAAAACATTCTTCATTCATTGCGGGTAGGTAGTCACATTAAAACTCTAGACTTAGGCTGTAGTATTGGACGAATGCATGAACCTTTAGCTGTCCACTCTAATGATGTTTATGGAGTTGATATAGATTCTTATGCTGTCGAACAGGCCAGCTTACGACCATACAAAGAGGTTCGACAGGGGTCGGCTGAAAAGATCGACTTTGATACTGGGTTTTTTGATTTTGTTTTTTGTTGGGCTGTTTTTGACGTGGTAGACCATGCTTTAGGTCTAGCCGAGATGAATCGGGTACTTAAGGGTGCCGGCAAGTTACTAATAACAGGTAAAAATGATACTTATTTTGATGATGATATGTTGGCATTTAAAGCAGAAAAAAATGCTTTTTTAAAAGGATTTCCAAATCATTTTACTGATTTAGTAGCTTTACTGAATAATTTGCCATCTCTTGGCTTTTCCCTAGATCGACTTTTACTGTTTCCTCGACGAGGTGACCTTGGAAATCTTGAATTTGCTAACCAAAGTTATGAAGAGGGTGAGGCTTATTATGGTTATGAATATATAATTTTTTGTCACAAAATTGGTGAATGTAATTCCAATACTCTCACTGAGGAGCCTCTGGATAATCGGTTTTCAAAAACAGCAACTAACCTGGCTATCAAAGCCGGCTTTAAAGACCCTGAAGAATTTTTCAGCGTGATAGGGATCGATTAGCAATGAGCAATAAAAAAGTACTTTATATCGTTCATTGTATCGATACCGAAGGCCCTTTAAATGAAACCCTTGATGCCACTTTTGAGCGTCTAGAATCTATTTTTGATATAAAAATTACTCCTACGGAAGAAAACCTTTCATTATTGCAAAATAAAAAAATGGATTTATGTGGAAAAGAAGATGCTGTCGCTAAATGTTTTGCGCCAGAGTTACTTAATTATAACTCTGATTGGTCTGAATTAGATAAGATGCTGGATGTCCTCTTGTCAGATGATTTTCGGAAACAGTTTCCCGATGATTTCGGAGATGGATGGGTATATTCATGGCACTGCATGGATCATATTGGTTACTCAAATAACCCTCGGCTTAAAGATGTGGGATATGGAAATATTATCAGGTTCTATCGATCAAAATTAAGGAGTTTTGAACGCTCAAAAGATGAGATTAATTGGCACTTTCATCCTTTATCGCTTACTAGGAATCCACTTCAAGCAGCAACCAGCTATGTGAATAGTTACGACGTTCTAGTGCAAATATTATGTCGTAGAATATTAGATGACAATTGGTTTCCTATCGTAAATCGTCCAGGATTTCATTCGGAACGCCCCGACTCGCACGCTTTTATGGAGCAGTGGATTCCATTTGATTACGCTAATCAGATTTGTGATGAACCTGATGATCAGCCTGATCTATCTGTAGGTCGATTTGGAGACTGGTCAAGAGCACCAACAACATGGAGAGGATATCATCCTAGCCACGATGACTATCAAGAGGAAGGGATGTGTCGTCGTATGATATTTAGATGTTTGAATGTTGGAACTCGCATTCGGTCTTTAACGCAAGAGCATGTGCGAGAAGCCTTCTCAGAAGCTCAAACAACTGGAGCAGCAATTCTCTCGTTTGCTGATCATGACTATCGTGATATGCGCCCGGATGTAAACAAGGTTCGTAGTATGCTCTATAACATTAAAATAGAATTTCCCGATGTCTTGATAAAATATGCTGGCGCTGAAGAAGCCGCCATATTGTTGACAAATAATAGTGATAAGCCAGAACCAAAATTGTCTATGAAGTTGGTTGATAATAAAATGTTTGTTGAAGTTGTTGAGGGTGAAATATTTGGGCCGCAACCTTTTTTAGCTATAAAAACAAAAGAAGGACATTATTACCACGACAATCTAGACATAATCGAACCTAAAAAGCAGTGGACATATGTGTTTGATAGTCAGACTTTAGAGCTGGCTAATATAGATCTTATTGGTGTAGGAACAGCTGGCATGTATGGTAAAAGCTGCGTTGTAACGCTGTCTGTTTAGGTAGATCTTAAGAAATATATAATGGAGAACCTCTGTCAAAATGAAAATTTTGCATACAATAAAAAAATCAGTTTTTTTTAATAAGTTTTTTTTTACTTTTGTAAAAGGCTCATTAAAAAGAAACAGAAAATTCAAAGATTTACATCTGGGTGAGACTTGTTACATCTTTGGCAATGGTGAATCAATCAAAAGTATGGATTTAGAAATTTATAATGATAAGGTTTCTATTGGGTGTAATAATCTTTTTTTACATAAAGACTTTAATAAATTAGATTGTAGATATTACCAAATAGTTGCGCCGTTTATTTTCCTGCCTTATTTTAAATATTATGGTAAATTGCAAAGAAATGATATTTCTGCTGTTTATCGAAAAAAAATCAAAGACTTTAAGGATGTGAATTTTTTCACTAGTATTCTAAATAAATACACCATATCTGCCACCAATGTTTATTATGAGCATCATTTTGGAGTCACTAGTTTTGATCTTAAAAATTGTGAGTTAGATGGGACTTTTAGTTTTATGTCTGGCGCAACTGACGCCATGATTGGTTTGGCAATTTACATGGGGTTTAAAAAAGCTGTGTTAGTTGGCGTAGATTACACTTTTTCAGACAGCATTAGTCACCATTTCTTTGAGAAGGGTAAGGGGGTTGAGAAAAATAATGGGGCATATAATAAAGCTTTTTTTGAGGATATTAAAACTACGATTGATGTGCTAACAATCACCCTTGATGGGAGTAAAAGTGATACTTTAGAATCCGTAAATTATACCAACTTCACAAAAAAACCTGAGAGATATCAAGAAAATATAGATTTTATTGAGAATGAAGATTTAGTTAAACTTGATAACATGGGGTTATACAAAATTTGGTAGTTACGATTTGAAAAAAAACAAATCTTTTTCACAGGATGCTATTACTCTAATAACTGCTCCTATGATGTCACAGATATTGGGGATTTTTTTAACGCCGGTTCTGACTAGAATGTATTCCCCAGATGCTTTTGGGTTGGCTGCTTTATTTGGTTCTATTGTCATGATCCCGTCGGTCTTTGCCACGATGGGTTACAATGGCGCCATCATTTTACCTAAAAGCAATGCTACTGCATACAACTTAGTATTGGTTTGCTTTTTTTCTATAATTTGCACGTTTTGCCTGTGTTGCTTGATTATTATATTTGGGCAGAATGCTATTTCTTTGTTGGTGAATGCACCTTTAATATCAGAATACTTGTGGTTAGTGCCCATATATGTTGCTTTACATGGCATGTACATGACACTGAGGTTCTCGAAAATACGATTACATCATTTTGAAAATATAACAGTATCAAGAATTTCTGAAATTCTTGCAAAAAAAGCGTATCAGATTTCTTCTGGTTCATTTGGTTTTGATACCGCAGGAGGTTTGATTTATGGCGAGTTTATTAGTACTATTTTAAAAGTTTTAATCCTATTAAAAGGATTTAGATTAAAACCTTTTAGATTTTCCAGAAGAATGTATCTTAAATTATTAGCAACAGTTATATTTTATAAAAAATTTCCCCTATATAATGTTTGGACTGATTTATTTTCCCGCCTTCCAACTCTTATAATTTCATTCTTTATTATTAAATATTATGGGGAAGAAGTGCTAGGTTTTTACGGACTAACTTTAATGGTTTTATCTTTACCTTCTGCAATATTTGTAAGCTCATTACTTGAAGCATTTATCCCAAGGGTAGCTATGGCAAAACATGAAAACAAACATACAGAATTGCTTCAAAGATTTTCTACGCGTTTAATTTCAATTGCTATATTCCCTTGTTTAATAATTGGTATATTTAGCGATAGATTATTTCCTTTTGTATTTGGACCTGAGTGGCTTCAAGCAGGTCTAATTGCTCAGGTCCTAATATTTAAGGTATTTATTGAAATCATCTCCTCTCCATCCCTTTCCCTAGTAGACATTATGAATAAGCAAGAGCTTAATTTAATTAGAGGTATTATGAGTTGCTTAATAGCCTTAACTGCATGGTTAATTGCTTCTTATAATCATAATTTTTATTTTATTTTATGGACTGTTGTTATCCTTGAAGGAGCAACGACCTTAATTTTAAGCGTTTATATGATGTATTTAGTAAAGTTTTCATTTTTATCAAGTATTCAGGAGCTTTTGAAATATTTACTTTTATGCATTATAATTGGCTCTTCATTCATTCTGATCAAATTATTCTTTGATTTAAATACTATTACTTTACTATCTTTAATAGGTATATCAGTATTTGCTTATTACGCTTTTTTATTTTATTTTGATCAAGGTCTATACAAGATTTTAAAAAGTATATTATTCATACGCATAAAAAGAAATTAATTACTTAATAGATCTGGGACTTAAGTAATGTTATGTAGCATTACTTAAAGTAGAATTATAAAATAACACAAAAAGATACCATTTTTAAGTCTGAGGGTAATGGTAAACTTATAACTGATGAGATGTTAGGAATAGATTAGATAGCGGGAGATAGTTTTTATGTTTATTTTGATTAAATATTTAACGCTGTGGAGAATTTCTTCTAGGCACTTGATCCTATTATGGTGCTAATCAAGCAATATAAAGAAGGTTGTAATGTAATGAGTGTACTTAAAGGGACGATTGCTAATGATGGATTTAAGAGGTTGAATTTGTGAGTACTATATTGGTTACCGGTGCCACCGGTTTGCTAGGCCTGAGTTTAAAGCCTTACCTAAAGAATTGTGGTTACAATGTTATAACACATGCGCGCTCATCACTGGCTGATTTTATGTTTGACCTTTCTGATGGAGCTCAAACGTATAAAATGCTTGAAAAAATTCAGCCTAGTATGATTATTAACCTTGCTAGCTTGACCAGTGTTGAGGGATGTGAAGACAATACAAATTTAGCTTATTTGATAAATACACGTAGTGTTGAGAGTTTGACCCATTGGATCCTTGAGTCGGGAGCAAAATGTCACTTAATACAAATTTCTACTGATCATGTTTATGATGGAGATGGAGTCAACCCAAATACAGAAGATAAAGTTATCATATCTAATAATTATGCTTTTTCAAAGTATGCAGGTGAATTAATAGCGAATCAAGTACCCAGTACTATTTTACGTACTAATTTTGTGGGCCGTTCTCAGTTAAAAAATCGTGAAAGCCTGACTGATTGGGTTTACAGATCGATAACAAGTGGTATTAAAGTAAATGTTTTAAACGATGTTTATTTCAGTCCACTATCAATCAAAATACTTTGTGAAATGATAGAAATTGTGCTGCAAAAAAAACCATTAGGTACTTTTAACCTTGGTTCACACAATGGTATGAGTAAGGCAAATTTTGATTTTGCTTTTGCTGAAGCTCTAAAGTTACCAACGAAAACAATGAAACGTATAGAGCTAAGCCAGGCAACATTTTTTAAAGCTAAACGTCCAAAAGATATGCTAATGGATAGCTCAAAATTTGAAAATTCTTTAAATGTTAAATTACCAGACTTAATTGATATAATTGCAGAGGTAAGTAAGGAATATTATGAAATCTCCCACCCCAATACTTGAAATTAATAATAGAAAAATTGGTGACAAATATCCAACGTATTTTATTGCGGACTTAGCTGCTAACCATGATGGTGATTTAGAGCGTGCTAAAGATTTGATTTATTTAGCAGCTGAAGCTGGAGCAGACGCAGCTAAATTCCAGCACTTTCACGCTGAAACTATTGTTAGCGATTTGGGGTTTAAAACAATGGGAGGAAAACAATCGCATCAATCTTGCTGGAAAAAATCTGTTTTTGAAGTTTACAAAGACGCCAGTGTTAGCTTTGATTGGACTGAAAGTCTGGTTGAGACTTGTAAAAAAGCTGGTATTGCATTCTTTACCAGCCCATATTCGATGGATATTGTGGATTATATTGATCCATATCTGCCCGCCTATAAAGTTGGTTCTGGCGATATCACTTGGATTGAAATGGTTAAGCATATTGCCTCAAAGGAAAAGCCATACATAATTGCAAGTGGTGCATCTACATTTGAGGATGTTCTACGCGCTGTTTCTGCAGGATTAGAAATTAATCCTATGCTTTGTCTAATGCAATGTAATACCAATTACACAGCAAGTTTAGATAATTTCAAGTTCATTCAACTCAATGTTTTAAGAGTTTATAGTAAAATGTTCCCGAATTTAGTTCTGGGCTTAAGCGACCACACCCCTGGAATGGCTTCGGTTTTGGGCGCAGTATCGTTAGGTGCGCGGATGGTTGAAAAACATTTTACTGACGATATCAGTCGCTCAGGCCCAGATCATAAGTTCTCGATGGACCCAGCTTCCTGGCGTGACATGGTGGAGCGGACACGGGAACTAGAAAATGCGTTAGGTTCTGGAATAAAGCAGATTGAGGAAAACGAAAAGGAAACCGTCATTGTTCAACGTCGTGCTATTCGTGCAGCAACTAATCTTACCGCTGGAATGACAATAGAGCGTGAACACCTTTCTGTATTAAGGCCTTGTCCGGTAGACGGATTACCACCGTATCATTTAGAAAAATTAATAGGAAAAAAAATTCAACATGATATTCAGACAGGAGAGCACCTCCGGTGGATAAATATAAAGTAGGTATTATCATTCCAGCATTTAATGAGTCGCCAACTATTTCAGGTATTGTTGATGCGGTTTCTAAATATGGTATTCCAATTGTTGTAGATGACGGCTCTGAAGATAATACTGCAGAATTATCAATTAAATCAGGCGCTGTTGTCACCTCGCACAAAAGAAATCTAGGTTATGATGAAGCGCTTAATTCTGGCTTTAAAAAAGCATTTGATATGAAAGTTGACATTATTATTACTATAGATGCAGACGGCCAGCATAACCCATTACTTGTTCGAAAATTTATCGATGCTATTGATTTTGGTTCCGATGTTGTTTTAGGTATTCGTAGTTATAGGCAACGATTAGCAGAAGATCTGTTTGCATCATATACAAAATTTCGTTTTGGCATCAATGATCCTTTGTGTGGTATGAAAGCATATCGCACGTCTGTTTATAAATCTCAGGGCTATTTTGACTCCTTTGGCTCAATTGGAACTGAATTAGTAATTCATGCTGCAAGGAAAGGCCTTAACATCACTCAAATAGAGTTCGAGGTGAATGATCGTAATGGAAAGTCTAAATTTGGACAAGCACTTTCAGGAAACTACAAAATCCTCAGAGCTATGATGTATTTCATATGCGGTTTGAAATAAGTATGAAAATATTTGCAATAATTCAAGTATGTATGATTTCAAGCAGTTTGCTGGGGAAAGTTTTATTTCAAGCATCAGATAAGCCAATCTGTGGAGTGTAAGAGCAACATATGAAAAAAATTATAATATGATTGCGGTCGTCAGCCATGATGCTGGTGGTGCAGAAATACTGAGTAGTTGGGTACGTCAGCAGTCTCTTCCTTATTGTTTGGTTATTGATGGGCCTGCTATTCCTATCTTCAAGCGGAAACTAGGAAAATTAAAAATTTACTCTTTAGAGCAAGCGATAAAATTATGTGATTGGGTTTTATGCGGCAGTAGTTGGCAATCTAACTTAGAGAAGCGGGCAATATTTCTAGCTAAAGAGTTTGGTAAGAAAACAATCACTTTCTTAGATCATTGGGTCAATTACCCTGAAAGATTTCTGCTTGATAATATTGCTGTTTATCCAGATGAAATATGGGTAGGTGATGTTGATGCGCAAAAAATTGCTGAAAATTTGTTTGCTGATATTAAAGTAGTTTTCCAGCCTAATCCTTATTTCAAAGATATAATTGAAGTGTTGGCAGTGTCCCAAACTAAGTCAGAAAATAGTTTTCATGCTTCTGTTCTATATGTTTGTGAACCCATTAGTGAACATGCTTTACTTACTTATGGAAATCCACGTTATTGGGGTTATACAGAGACTGATGCTTTGAGATTCTTTTTAGAAAATTTTAGTTTATTAGACTCTTCAGTAAGTGAAATAAAAATTCGCCCACATCCATCCGAGAGTAAAAGTAAATATGATTGGGCAAAGCTAGAGAGCCCTTTGGTTTCAAATATAGAAAGCAGCAAATCACTGATTGAGCAAATATTAGAAGTCGATGTGGTGGTGGGATGTGAATCAATGGCAATGGTGATAGGGCTCTTAGCCAAAAAACGAGTTATAAGTTCAGTGCCAATTGGTGGTAAAGCTTGTAGCCTTCCGCAGGCTGAAATTGAACATTTGCAAGCGTTAATAAAAAATCCCAGGATTACAGATGACTGAAAAATGTATAATTATTGGACTTGGTAAGATTGGAATGGAATATGACTTAGATCATAACGCACGGAAAATAGTATACTCCCATGCAAAAGCTTTTTCTAATCATCCTGCCTTTGAATTGATAGGAGCAGTTGATCCATCAGAAAAAAAACGCAATGTTTTCAAAAAGCACTATGGCCAGATTGCTTATTCAACCATTGAAGGTGCGTTGAAAACTGAACAAGCAAGTATAGTAGTAATTGCATCCCCTACAGAAAAACACAACATAACACTTAAACAGGTTTTAGCATTTTCCAGGCCAAAGATTATCGTCTGCGAAAAACCATTAGCTTATGATTTGGACGAAGCTCGTGAGATGGTAAGACTCTGTAAAACCGCTGGAGTCAAACTCTTTGTTAATTATATGCGTAGGGCAGACCCTGGCTCGTTAGAAATTAAAGAACGAATTGAAGCTGGCAAGATTGCAACGCCAATCAAAGGTGTCGTTTGGTATTCAAAAGGGTTTTTACATAATGGCTCGCACTTTTTTAACTTACTTGAATTTTGGTTAGGTTCATTTATCAAAGCACAAATTTTGGCTGCAGGTCGTGGTTTGGGTAACCAGGATTCAGAGCCTGATGTTGTAGTAGAGTTTAAATGGGGAAAAGTGGTTTTTATATCGGCTTGGGAGGAAGCGTTTTCTCACTATACTATAGAATTATTAAGCCCTTCAGGTAGGTTGCGCTATGACCAGGGTGGTAAATATATAACTTGGCAGTCAACGCAAAAAGACGCTATCATTAATGGATACCAAGTACTAACAACTAATCCAGAAATACTTGTTAACGGAATGGATTATTATCAGTGGCATGTTGTAGATCAACTCGCAAATGTCATTGAAAACAAACCCACTTATTTAAGTACTGGAAACCAAGCATTAGCTACACTTGAAGCGATGCACCTGATAATAAAACAAGGAAAATAATTAGAATGGAAAAACTAGCAATTAATGGTGGTCCTAAAATTATAAAAAAATCTTTTAGGCGATATAATTCCATAGGCAAAGAAGAAGTTGAGGCTGCCAAAAGTGTTGTTGAGTCTGGTGTGCTTTCTCAGTTTCTCGGTTGCTGGGCCCCAGATTTTTATGGCGGTCCTAAAGTTCAGGAATTTGAACGTGCTTGTGAGAAATATTTTGGAGTTAAGCATGTTGTTACAGTGAATTCATGGACATCAGGGTTAATTGCCGCAGTAGGAGCAATAGGAATAGAGCCCGGCGATGAAGTTATTGTGACTCCTTGGACTATGTGTGCGACTGCAACTGCTATCTTACATTGGAATGCAATACCCGTATTTGCTGATATCGAAGCAGAAACATTTAACCTAGATCCTAAATCTATTGAAGCTAACATAACGCCTTATACAAAGGCAATTATGGCAGTGGATATTTTTGGTCATTCTTGTGATATTGACACAATAATGAAGATTGCAGAACGTCACAACCTTAAAGTAATAACGGATTCGGCTCAAGCTCCTGGAGTTTTTAATAAAGAACGTATGACCGGTACTTTGGCTCATGTTGGTGGTTATAGTTTAAATTATCACAAACATATCCATGCGGGAGAAGGTGGCATTATCGTAACTGATGATGATGATATTTTTGAACGACTTCAACTTATACGTAACCATGCAGAAGCTGTTGTGGAGGATAAAGGAGTGAATAATCTAACGAATATGGTGGGTTACAACTTCAGATTGGGAGAGCTTGAGTCTGCGATCGGCATTGAGCAACTGAAAAAACTTAATAGTTTTATCTCAGGCCGACAATATGCAGCTGAATGTCTTACCGAAGGTTTAAAAGGATTAGATGGCGTGAGGCTTCCTATCATTCAGAGAGATTGTACGCATGCTTACTATATATACCCAATAGTACTGGATGTAGATAAACTTGGTGTTTCGCGAAAAAAAATTCATGCAGCATTAGAAGCAGAGGGAGTTTTAGGGCTTATAGCGGGCTATTGTAATATTCACTTGCTACCGATGTATCAACAAAAGATAGCTTATGGCTCAAATGGGTTTCCTTGGTCGTCTGACATTTGCAAGCGTGATGTGAATTATAAAAAGGGGATTTGTCCTATTGCAGAAGACTTACATGATAAAAGTTTTCTAGGATTTACTATGTGCGTGCATGAATTAGATGATGACGATATTAATATGATAGTAGCTGCGTTTAGAAAGGTTTGGAAACAGCTTGATGAGTTGTAAAGATCGATACCTTATATTAAAAGTATTAAATATCTATTTCTGTAACATTTTAAAGTATTGAAATGAGAACTGAAAAAAAAATTTGCCTCATAATGAACGATAATAGCTATACAGGACGTGAATATGCTTTTTCGCTTCAGAAGAAAAATATTTTTGTTGATGTAATCCTTATAGGTAATAATGCTGCCTTTAATAAGGGTGAGGAGGATAGGTGTGGCGGGGGCTGGAGGCCCGTGATGCAAGAAGATTTATCCAAAAATTTTTCCATGCATAAATTTCAAAGTCTTGATGATAAATTGTTGACTGAACATCTCTATAATGCTGGATACTCGTTAGGTATACAAGGAGGAACGGGTATACTTCATAGTCAGCATATCGATAGCTTTTCAGAGGGCATAATTAATTTCCACCCTGGAGACCTCCCTTCCTACAGAGGTTGCAGCGCACCAGAATATCAATATTCTGATGGAAAATCGATTATTTCAAGCTGTCATTTTATTTCTGAAGGTATTGATAATGGTGACTTAATCGAGAAGAAGAAATTGGATGTTGATTTGGTGAGTTATTTTTCTTTTCGCGCATCAATCTATAAATTAACTTCACAATTTATGGTTGAAATAATAAGTAGATGGCTTGCTGGAGAACAATTAAAACGAACACCGCAGGACGAAAATGAAGCTATATATAATAAGTATATTGGTGATGATACTATTAAAAGTTTAATAAAAAATTGGACAACAAAGACTTTAATATAGAAATAAATTAGGCCCACGCTTTTAGTGCAAAATAAACATTTTAGTATCCTAAGATTTGCAATTTTAATTGCACATTTACATTTACAAAGGAGTAAACCAAATTTTATTAGTAACAACAGCTCTTGAAGAAACGTGGGGTAAAGAAGAAGAAATATTATTTCTTGGCGAATGGTGTAAACTTTATGAACGAAAAAATGTTTGGAACAAGCGCAAATCGCAAACATTAGCAGATCCTTGGAGTGACAGAGAAAGAAGATACGACGCTTACAAATATACTGAAAAAGTCTATGGTACCATTATTGAATTATTGGCATGCGATTTAAATAGGGTGCATAAATTAAATTATCCAGTGAGGTATTGGCAAATTATATGCGAACCTTGGTTGCGCTTATTTATTGATTCAACTTACCATACTTGGGAGTGCGTTTCTGATGCAATTGCTAGTGGGAAAGTAACTGAGGTATTAGAAATAAAGATCAAAGCAGAAAATCAAATTCCAGTTGATATGACTGATTTTGAAATTAAATCGACTTCTGATGTTTGGAATCATTATATTTCGTCATTAATAATAAATGCGCGGTTCAATAAAATTCCTACACGAATAATAGAGAAAAAAAATGATGATCTTAAACCAACTGAAAGGTTTCAGAAAAAAAATACTGCACGAAAATTTATGTCATTAGGATATAAATTGCTAATAAAATGTGTTAGTTATTTAGGGCTTATGTTTAATAGTTCAAAATCGATATTTATTTCTAATCCTTATTTATCAAAACGAAATTATATAAATTTAATGTTTAAATTAGGTGTGTTTCCCATAAGTAATGTGCAACCAAAATTCTATCAGCGTTATAAATAATAAGGACTTTAGAGTAGATTTAACTTTATCCAATAAAGAATTATCTGAATATGAAATATTTCTTTATAAGATTGTTTTGGAGCAGATACCATATACTTATGTTGAAGGTTTTTCGAACCTTAAACTAGCTTCTGAACGCAATAAATGGCCCAAAGCACCACCGGCAATTGTGACCGCAGTTGATTATTTTTCTAACGATATATTTAGATACTATTGTGCAAAAAGCGTATTAACTGGATCAAAAATAAACCTTATCTGCCATGGTGGTGGTGGTAAATATAAATATAGTAGTTTTCAGGATATGGATTTAAATATATGTGACAACTACTTTACATGGGGCTGGTCTGAATACTCTTCAAAGTGTGTTCAAGGGTTTTTTGTTAAAGACAATGGCTATAAGCGGTATGGGAATAAAGATGAAAAGAATTTACTTCATGTGATGCTTTCGAAATATAGGTATCAAAAAGGCATTGATTCAACACCATCTTATGAGCAGTATATAAATGAATATATTAATGATCAAATTCGACTTTTGAATTTACTTAAGCCTGATATTAAGAAAAATGTAATTACTAAGCTGTCGTATGATTATGAAAATTCTTTGATGGATAGAATAAGTGAAGAATGCTCAGATATTAGCTACGCAACAATGAGAGATAATTACTATATGCTGATGTCTAAAGCTAAATTAGTTGTTACTACTTATAATTGCACTACACCAGTGGAAGCTCTAGCAATGAACATACCTACTATTATGTATTGGCGTGATAAACATTGGGAGTTGGCACTATCTGCAGTTCCGTTCTTTGATAAGCTACGCGCTTGCGGTATTTTTCATGATTCTCCAGAGTCTGCAGCTTTAATGATTGAGCAGATTTGGGATGATGTGGACGGTTGGTGGCAATCGCAAGAAGTAGTATTAGCTTGCAATGAATTTAGAATGTGGTTTTGTCGTGAATCACAGCACCCAATTAGAGAGCTTACAGATTTCTGTAAAATGTAATATGTACAAAATCATTAATGATCAAAAATTTATGAAGACCTTTTTCTAAATTGGAAATTTCTTTAAAATTGGTTTGGATATTTTTTCTTACGCTATGATTATAATCGTTTGATGGTTGTAAACGATGATTACAGATATTAGGCAGAGGTATTTTAATTATATCGTTTTCAAACTAGCCGTTTCGACATTTTTTTATTTAAAGAGTTAAGAAATGGTTGTTTATAGTTCAACTCGTCATGTGTATTTGGATATGACAAATTATGGTAAATATTGTGAAAATATCAATTTGTATTCCTACATATAACCGGTCTAGTTATTTGGCTGATTGTCTAAACTCAATTATTAGTTGTAGGTCTGTATCACTATTGGAATTTCAAGTATGTATATCAGATAATAATTCAACTGATAATACTTACGAAGTTGTAAAAAATGTACAGTCAAAACTAAATATTAAATATAATAGAAATAGAACTAATCTTGGTCGTGTCAGAAACTATCTTAATGTTGTAGATATGGCGGATGGTGAATTTGTATGGCTCCTTGGAGATGATGACCTTTTGCTACCACATGCTATTAATTCACTTCATAAATTAATAGATGCGCATCCCAAAGTAGATTTTTTCTATGTAAACTCATTTCATTTAGATTCTAATTTTTTAACTGATTTCCCTAAACCTTTTGATATTTCAAATTTGCCATCAAATATGGAACCGTTTTCAAGTTGGAAATGCTCAGGAGAGTTACCTTTTCTTAAGTTAATTGACCCCAAAGTTTCTTTTGATTTTCTTGGCGGCATGTTTTTATCCGTGTTTAGAAAAGAAAATTGGATGCTAAATATTGATGTTCTAAACGAGCATGCAATTGATGATAGCCGTTCTTTTTCACACTTTGATAACACTTTCCCGCATTTGAAAATATTTGCCAAAGCCTTTTCGAAGTCTAGCGCGTATTTCAACGTGCAACCCTTAAATGTTTGCTTGTCTGGAGCTCGTGAATGGGAGCCTATGAATCCGTTAGTTATGAGTGTACGTTTAGTAGAAGCTTTGTCAGAATATCGTTATAATGGTATGTCATTTTGGGCGTATATTTATTGCAAGAATTATGCTTTGAGAAATGTTTTCTCAGACTTTATTAAATTGTGGCTTTACAGGCAAAGCTCTGGTTATGAATATGTAAATATAATAAAGCTATCTTTTGAGTATTCTATATATCCCAATTTTTATTTATCGCTATTTTATTTTACAGGCAGACAGATTGGAAAGTTTTTTCGAAAACTATCCAATAGAATTACTTTTAAACGGAGAGTTTCAAATGAGTAACAACAATTTTCAGGAAATCACGAGTTGTGAAGTGTGTGGTAATGATGCGCTTGATACAGTATTAGACCTAGGATTGCATCCAATGTGTGATGATCTTGTCAATATTACCGAAGATCGAATTTGTAAGGAATATCCTATAGAAATTCTTTTTTGCAAGAAATGCAACACCGCGCATCAACGGTTTCAGGTGCCTAAAGAGGATTTATTTCCATCAACGTATCACTATCGTTCTCGCTTTACTGCTGACGTGTTAAACGGAATGAAAGGCTTAGTTGAGGCTTGTGTGCAACGTTGTGGTAGTTTGGTAGATAAAAAAGTCCTTGATATCGGGTGTAACGATGGCAGTTTGCTGGATTTTTTTCAGGAACAAGGTGCAGTGACCATTGGAATCGAACCGACAGATGCTTATCTAGATGCTGATGAGAAAGGTCACATAACATATGGCAGTTATTTATCTGAAGAATTGGCAGAATCTATTGCTGATGTGCATGGCAAACTAGATTTCATAACATTTACAAATGTTTTTGCGCATATAGAGGATCTTCAAGAAGTTCTTCGATCGGTTAAAAAGTTGATGTCTGAAGAAACAGTCATTATTATTGAAAATCATTACCTAGGTTCTGTGCTTGATGGTAACCAATTTGATACCTTTTATCATGAGCATCCCAGGACCTATAGCTATGGGTCATTCATGCAGATGGCATTAACATTAGACACTGTGATAGCTGACGTTGAGTTTCCTTCTAGATATGGTGGAAACATCCGTGTGTTTTTAGGTAAACATTTGAATTCTGGGGTTGCTAAATCGGTAAATTTAAATGAATTAGCGCTTTATGAAAGTAATTTTTTTAATGCCTTTTCTTCGTTAAGAGAAAATATAGATAATTGGCTTTTGGTAAAGACTGAGTTCGTGCATAAGCAATTTAGTAAGCATGGAAAGCTTCGCGTCAAAGCCTTTCCTGGTCGAGCCGCTATCCTAGTTAAACTTCTTGGGTTAGATGATAGTTTGGTTTCTGCTGTTTATGAAAAGCCAGGTTCACTTAAAATTGGCCATTACCTTCCTGGAACACGGATACCAATTCGATCTGATCATGACTTATTTGAACTTCCAGATCAATCAATTCCAATAATTAATTTAGCTTGGCATATCCCCCAAGAAATTCATTACTATCTGCAAGAAAATCAATATTTAGGTAAAATTACTGAAATACTAAGTGGCGATGATTTAATAGCTTAATGAAAAATATGACTATAAGTTATATTAATCATCCGAAAGATTAAATAAAATTTTGCTGGGTTCCAATAAAAATATAGAATTAGGCTTCGACAACATTGCAATTATTGGTGGTGGTCGATGGGCGCGTATACTCTCTGAAGTTGTATGCAAAATTGTTCCACAAAGTAATTTTTCAGTGCACTCACTAAATAACTCTAAGGGGATGAGAGCTTGGGTTTCAGATAGGGGTTTGAATAGTAGGATAGTAGTGTCTTCTTTTTTGCCGAGCTTTCCTCCCAATACTTCAAATGCAATTATTGTGGCCAATGCAGCTAGAGATCATGAAAAAACGGTTGAGTGGGCACTTGAAGAGGGATATTCAGTTCTTGTTGAAAAGCCATTATGTCTAAATTTAATTTCAGCACAGCGCCTTGCCACCTTGGCTTTTACAAAAAATATTTATCTTGCCACTGCACATGTATTTCTCTTTGCTAGTTATGTTGACGCATTTGCTAAGTTAGTTGTTGAAGAAAATGAAATTGAATCAATTCATGTGTTATGGATGGATCCTAAAGTGGAAAGCCGTTACGGAGAAATGAAAGGTTATGACTCTTCCCTTCCTGTATATGCTGATTGGCTTCCCCATATTCTTTCTATATTGGGTACGTTTATGCCAACACCAGCAAATTTGGCAAAGAATATTGGATTTAGAGCAGGAGGTGCGCACTTAAATATAGATGTTAATTATGATCACATTCCGTGTGAGATTGAGTTGGTGAGGAATGGTAAACGCCGCCAACGGATAGTGGAAGTTATAACCAGGCAAAAAAATATTATTTTAGATTTTAGTCTTGAGCCGGGGGTAATTTATAATGATGGCTCATTATTATGTGGTGATCTAAACTGGAGCCACGATGAAAAACCAGTTGCTAAGATGCTTAAATCTTTTCTTGCCAGCTCTGATGCTGATGTACGCGATGATCGCCTTGATCTGTCAATTGGCTTAAATGCAAATAGAGTAATTGATGAAGTAACAGTTATTTACCAAAATGCTTTAAGGTCTTGGTTAAATCTTAGATTTGCCAACTATCAGAATGATATTGGAAATGATTTAGAATATGCGTTGACGGAAATGTTGCAGCAATTACATCCAAACCTGACTACTCCAATTGATCAGAGAGTAAATTATGTATATCAAAATCTCAAATACGAATTGGATAAATTGCTTGAAGATAACACAGATGGTGTTGAGGCAGCAATTATAAAGGTAGCTAATGAAGGTATGTCATTTGATTTCAGGGAAAATGGATAATATTAAAAATGTATCAGTTTTTATCAATAAGAAATGGTGACAGTTTGCTAATAAAAATTATTTTGATTTTACGACAACATATTAACTCTAACTTATCAAAAATTAATTACGGGTGTTAATACTTATTAATCTTTTTTTAGTTTCCATTACCAAATGGAGATAATACAAAGCTTGAATGGAATATCAATTTGATATAATGGAAAAACATGTTTAATCTAAATTTTTTAAAACAACATTTTCGAAATAAAAAAGTTCTCATTACTGGTCATACAGGCTTCAAGGGATCTTGGCTTGCTTTCCTCCTAAAAGAGATGGGAGCTGATGTACTTGGGTTCGCCCTTCCCCCTAAAATGCCAGTTAATCACTTCGATTTGCTGGGCCTTGATAAAAAGATTAAACATGTTTTGGGCGATATTCGCGACTCATCATTGCTTGATAGTGTTATGAATGAATTTCAGCCTGAATTTGTTTTTCATTTAGCGGCTCAGGCTTTAGTTAGGTCTTCTTATGATGATCCTGCTGAAACCTTTTCTACTAATATTATGGGCTCGGTAAATCTGCTGAACGCAGTGCAAAAATGTCAGTCAGTCAGGTCATTAGTTTTTATAACCTCTGACAAATGTTATGAGAATAATGAATGGGTTTGGGGATATAGAGAAAGTGATCAATTAGGTGGTAGGGATCCTTACAGTGCCTCAAAAGCGGCAGCAGAGATTATTTTCTCATCTTATCAGCGTTCTTTTTTTCAGCAACGCCCAGCTTTAGGAGCTGCCACAACGCGTGCTGGCAATGTGATTGGTGGTGGTGATTGGGCAATTGATCGTATAATTCCTGACTGTATCCGTTCTATCGAAGCTGATGAGCCTATTATTTTGCGTAACCCAGGTGCGACGAGACCTTGGCAACATGTTTTAGAGCCACTTGCTGGTTACTTAATGCTTGCTTTGCGACTGTATGAAGAGCCAAAAAAATGGGGTGGGGCATGGAATTTTGGCCCATCAACCAATGAAGTGCGTAATGTAAAGAATGTTGCTGAAGTAATTATTGGTTATTTAGGTAAGGGTTCTATTGAAATACTTGAATCTGAAACACAAGTGCATGAAGCTAATTTGCTGCAACTTAATTGTGATAAGGCTCATCAATTACTTGGTTGGAATCAGCGATGGAATGTAGAAGAAACATTAGAAGCGACAGCACTTTGGTATAAGGCTTTAATGAACAGCGGTGATGCTGAGAAAATTACTCGTGAACAGATTATTGATTTTTTTAGGTGATGGGATGATAGATGGAGTTATATTAACGCCCTTAAGGCAAATTTTTGATGAACGTGGAAAAGTTATGCATATGTTGCGTGAAGATTCGCCTGTTTTTTCAAAATTTGGTGAAATTTATTTCTCTTGTACTCATCCAGGTGTAGTTAAAGCTTGGCACATGCACAAAGAAATGGTTTTAAATTATGCAGTAATTCATGGAGCAATTAAGTTTGTGTTATTTGATGATCGTCCTAATAGCCCAACCTGTGGTAAAATACAGGAATTTTTTATCTCCCCTGAAAATTATATGTTAGTTACAGTCCCACCTATGATTTGGAATGGTTTTAAGAGTGTTGGAACCTCAGATTCAATTGTCGCTAATTGCTCAACTTTGGCACATACTCCCAATGAGCTTATACGACGCTCACCTAATGACCCAGACATTCCATACAACTGGGCTTTAGAGCATCGTTAATATTTATATAATTGTAAATTAATAAGGAATTAACATATGAAGGTAATTCTATTAGCCGGTGGTTTTGGTACACGCCTGGCCGAATATACAGATATGATACCTAAACCAATGGTTCCAGTAGGCGGTAAACCAATTTTGTGGCATATTATGCAGACCTACGCAAGCTTTGGTCATAAAGATTTTTATGTAGCATTGGGTTATAAGGCTGAAGTGATTAAAGATTATTTTCTTAACTACCGTGCACTTAACGCCGACTTTACCGTTGATCTTTCAGCTGGAAACGTGATCTCACATCAAGTTGATGCTGTTGATTGGAAAGTAACTTTAGTAAATACAGGAGATTCTTCCATGACTGGCGGTCGCGTCAAACGTATGGCTTCATATATAGGAAATGAAACATGTATGCTAACTTATGGCGATGGTGTTGCAAATATTGATTTGGAGAAGTTGCTGGCTTTTCATAATAACCATGGAAAAATGGTGACTATATCGGCTGTTCGTCCAGCTGCTCGCTTTGGTGAATTAGAAATAGAGGGTTCTAAAGTTGTAAGTTTTCAAGAAAAACCACAGTTACATGATGGATGGGTAAATGGCGGTTATTTCATAGTGGAGCCTGAATTTTTTGATTTAATTGATGGTGACACTACTCTGCTTGAGCGTGAACCATTAGAGCAAGCAGCAAAGGCTGGTGAGTTGATGGCTTATCATCATGATGGTTTTTGGCAATGTATGGATACAAAGCGTGACCAAGAACTTCTTGAGTCACTTTGGGCTAAAGGTGCACCATGGGCTGTTTAGTTTAATTATGCGCATACTTATTACTGGTGGCTTTGGCCTTATTGGTGGAAGGCTTGCTGTGTACCTTTCACTTACTGGTAATAAAGTCGTACTTGGGTCTCGTAACAAAACTAGCTCACCCAATTGGTTACCACAAGCAAAGGTAGTACAAACTAAATGGAATGATGCGTCTGCCCTTGAAGTTATTTGTGAGGGTATTGATGTAATTATCCATGCGGCGGGTATGAATGCTCAAGACTGTGCTGCTGATCCTATAGGAGCTATGGATTTCAATGGATTAGCTACAAAGCGCTTAGTCGAGGCAGCAAAGCGGTTAAGAATAAAGAAGTTTATCTACCTATCTACCGCACACATTTATGCTAGACCGTTAGTTGGGAATATTACAGAAAAAACTTCGCCGAAAAATTCCCATCCATATGCGTTATCACATCTAGAGGGTGAAACTGCAGTGTTAAGTGCTAATGAAAGTGGAGTGATGCAAGGATTAGTAATGCGACTATCTAATGCATTCGGCGCGCCCACCCATAAGAATGTAAATTGTTGGATGTTGGTAGTTCATGATTTATGTAGGCAGGTAGTGCAAACAGGTAAGTTAGTTTTACTAACTAACGGTATTCAACAGCGAGATTTTGTATGTCTAAGTGAAGTTTGTAAAGTTACTGAAGCCTTAATTATTGCTGATTCTGGATCAGTAAAAAACTATATTTTTAATGTAGGGTCAGGCGAATCCAAATCAATTTTTGAGATTGCCAAGCTTATTCAACAACGCTGTTCTATAGTTTTAGGTTTTGAACCATATCTAGATTTTAAAAGCAATTATTCGGACGATAAACAAGTTCATTTGTCTTACATGAGCGACCATTTGGCTTCAGTAGGGATCAGCGTCAAAAGTATGTATAATGTGGCAGAAATTGATAACTTGTTAGCATTTTGCCAGAGAGCTTTTAACCAAAGAATAAAGTATAAAATCTGATTTATGATTTGAATTGGGGAAATGAATTTATCTGTTTTATAGTGTTTCATTTATGATCAGCTGATATCTTATTAGTGAGTTTATAATGATTTTAGTTTAATAATATAAGAAGAATGAATAGCTGGTTGTTCAAGAAGTGCTTTAATCTTGCCTAAGCTATTTATGGCGTGTTTAACTTACATTGATATTACCATGTTCACAGACTAAATTTTATTTTGTACTGGTAGCTGTGAAAAAGGTAATTAATGTGAAGTGGGGTTGGTTATCAAGATAAATAGATCAGAAGTGAATTACCTCAAAGCGGGAATGATTTTCTGGCCAATAATTGCTTATTCCCCATTCTTTTTCACTCAATGGGTAAACCCATCTTTAAGAATTGGGTGTTTTGCAATTTTAAGCCTATATTTATTTTTTAGCTCAAAGCGCTATTCAAAAAATGATGTATTTCTATTTTTTTTTCTATTTACGTTAAGTACCATTTTATTGTTTAGGAATTCAACAGGCCAACAGGGTTTATTTTCTATAGGGAACTATTGTCTAACTTTATTTTTTGGATGGGGTTTGTATAGGTATTTAACACTTAGTCGGGCTAGAATCCCAATTTTAATAGAATTATATGTTAAATTCTTCTATTTGATTGTGATATTTTCCCTCTTAAGTTTACTATATTTGCTTACAATTGGTGAATTGGACTTATTTGGATTTAAACATGAAGCAAATACGCAGTTAGTGACACCATTTGGAATACATTTCAAAAGACAAATTGGTTCTTTTACAGTTTATCGTAGCTTTTTTTACTTTGTTGAAGCAGCGCATATTGGAATTTTTTACGCTGCTAATGTTATTATTGTTGCGCCTTTACTAAAGCAAAATGCCGCATCTTTCAAAAAGATTAATTGTCTTGGTGGAGTGTTATCTGTCTCCATTACATTTTATGTTGTGCTTTTCGTGCTTTACGGGTGCAAAAAGGCAACATCAATTTATGGTTTTATTGCTGTTTTTTTAGGTGCAATCCTTCTGACTTTCTTAGGCCAATTAATTGATGTTGTGTCATATTCTTCATCTGACGATAGGTCCGAGCGATTTTTGATATTTTTTATTGTTATGGCTGATGCTACTAACAGCCAGTTTCTATTTGGTCATGGAGTATCGTTTAAGACGGGTTTTGAAAAGGCATTCAACTCGGGCTTGACGCTTTTGATATATGAAACTGGCATTATAGGGACAGCCTTGCAGATGATGATCTTATACATATTAAGTCCAAGTTTACTCCTGTTCATTTTTTTTATATTATCTGCATTAATTGTTGACCCAATACATATGCCGTTATTTTTATTTTTTATGGTAATTTCTGCGCATTTATTAAAAAATGAAAAAGTGAATTTAAAAAACTCTTTTATTAAATAATATATTTAAATATTGCTAACTTAGTTCCAAAAATCATTCATATTTATATTCATAAGAATTGATTTCTTATTTTGAAGTAAGCAAGCTGTGTGTATAAGGCATATATTTTTTTGATACAGAAACGTGTGTTTCGTTAAGATGTGGTTAAT
>Ga0115572_10000589_pt1 | contig 30630 bp, 33 predicted proteins | sample COGITO_mtgs_1206_FD_88681 | JGI IMG/M metagenome (GOLD analysis project Ga0115572, IMG submission 88681) | Pelagic marine microbial communities from North Sea - COGITO_mtgs_120607 | ecosystem: Environmental > Aquatic > Marine > Epipelagic | place: Germany:Helgoland, sampling site Kabeltonne... | reverse complement strand
CAGAAAAAATAGCTCATCTTCTGTCCTGCTTGACAGTTTAAATAAATCTCCTAGATTGCTTTTACTTTGCAGGAAGTCGTCTTTATTGACTTTCGTTGCGATCCCCTTTAGAAGCGTTACGAACATATTGTCGCTTTTTGCCTCATTGAGAAGGCGGTAGTTAGATATTTCGTCGATATTATTAAAGAGTATCGGTAGTGATGATGGATGAACTCTAATTAATTCTATTAACATCTCATGTTCAGTTTGGTTGTATTTTTTAAACTCTCGAAAAAGGCTTCGTAAAAACATTTTAACAACCTCGTCCGGCTTATGTGTTAAGCGCGTCAATGCCTTACGGAAAATATGGCGATCCCCGGAGGCATAGGCAAGCATGATCCCTGAGTAGTAAGTGCCTGAATCAAAATTAAGGTCACCTTTAGTGAGTAGTAGATCCACTGCGTTAATAAGTTCAGACTTTGATGCCTCTTTAACTATCTTGCCCAAAGGGCTTGAGTAGCTTTCAGAGAAAAATAAAAGTTCATTCATTGGTAAAAGAAAACATCCATAAAAGGTAATACGTTATTTAATTTAGTATATCAAATAAGGCTAAGTATGTCAATAAATGCTGATTGTTTTGGTTAAGGGGGAGATAAATGGTATAATAAACTTATTGTATTAAGGTTTATTTATTGTGTAAGAGGTTAAGATGGCGAAGTTAGTAGACAAAGGTTGGTATCAACCTAAAAAAGATGAATCTGTGATGGTGGGAAGTGCTGTGAGTAGTAAAGTGCCGCGCTCATTTGTCGATAAGGTAAAGCCCTCTGTTGATGGGGTAAAGCCCTCTGTTGATGGGGTAAAGCCCTCTGTTGATAAAAAATCTAAGTAGGTGGTTATGAAGTTAAATTATAATCTAACCGATCCGTTAGTGACCCGCCAATCAGCACTTCAGGGTTTGAAAAAAATAGATGCCTTTTTTCTATCGAGAAACGACGATTATAGCCCATTCTTGTCTTCGAAAGGTATTAGAGATAGGCTGTCTATGGACGCATATTTACTGGATGATCCGGCCAATGAAATTACGTTGCGTCAACATACTCAGTCAGCCATTAATTTGCTACATAAAATAGTGGGGTTTGATGACTTGTATGCCAGTGCTAATCTAAACTTATCAGGTCAAAGTTTAGCAGAAATGTCGGAGTCAATTGATGTTGAAGAGTTTGTTCAGTCATCGGGGGTTGCTGTTAAGGTTGATGTGGACTTAGATAGAGATTCGGGTGTCTTGCAGGTATCAGGTCAAGATGGGTTGGCTAAGGGTAAGCAGATGCGCTTGGCGTTTAATATTGTATGGGGTGTTGAGGTCGTTACAAATGAGTTTGACGAGTCCGACTTAGTGAAAGTGGGGTATTGTCAGTTGTTAGGTGATAATCCGAAACTTAAAGAAATTTCAGATAAGCTCACGAAGTTTCAGTTTATTGACAAGCACGCCATTGGTGTAGATGCGCCTACGGGTTACTCTAAATACGATTTGGAGGATAAAGATCTGTTTATGAAGGTGGGTTTGTTTGATGATAGCGATCTTATGCTCCTATCAGGTCAGGTATCAAGATTGCCGCCACCAGCTAAGCAGCAGGGACTTTTCTTAAGTAGATAATAATGTCCGCTCCCTTCTAGGAGCGGATTTATTTTACTCTATTGTTTTTTTTGCTTTTTTGTAATCATATCTATTGAAGGCAGTAGTTTTTTGTAATAATCATCACTTTCTACCTCTCGCTTGAAGTGTTTATCTACACGTTGTGCTAATTCAATCCATTTTTTAGCGTAGTTCTTTTTGTTTATTTCAACCGCCCCGATAGTCATTTTAGGGTTGTCTTCAAAAGCTGGCACTTGAGCGCTCAGTACCTTGCCTGCTCCGTAATAATACAGGTACGGGTATCCGCAAGGGAGGTTTTTGAATTCTTCAATGCTCCGTTTAGTAAATAGGTTTGCTAGTGGTTTGCCTTTTAGTGTGTGGTTTTTATGCGTAGTGTATTTGTGTAAGTATGCTTTTCTATGATGATTTTGAACGTCAGATCTGCTTTTGTTGATGGAAGAGTTTGTAAAGTCATCAACCTCTTGCAACTCATCTTCGGTTAACTTCATCATAGCAATGTATTCTTGAAAGGTTTTTTCTTGCAATCCATAAAAAGAATCTACCTCTATGCATGCCTTGTAAAAGGCTGTTTCAAGAGAGTTGCCAGAATAAACGGTGCCAAACCCAAATAGACCTAATGTGATCTGTCGGCCAACTTTTGGGTCGAATGCTTTCGCCTCAAAGACAGGGTAAGTTCTCGTTAAGCAGGGAGATTTATATCGAACATAGTGATAACCCGCATGATTAGGATCGATAGGCTTGTTAAGAGAAAAATTATCAGTCGGTTTTATTGATCGTATTTCCCAAGTATCTGGGTATACTTTTTTCATTATGGCTAGTTTAATGGCCCTTGCTGCACCTATACCTTCAGAGCCATTTTTGTTGCTAGGGAAGGAGTATGGCTCTGGAGGTGGTATTTTCATGTCGTCGCTTTCTTCAATATGAATGATTAAATTGTATGGAATGAAAATATCTTTGGTTTTTACTAGCGTTATTCCTGCTTCTATTTCTTTGATTATTTCATGTTCTTTCTGTTGTTGCATTTTAAGTGCCTCTTGACGGTTTTCAATACTATTCAATAAACTAGAAAAAAAATCAACAAAAATGAAAACTTCTGTTACTTAAAAATTTTATCAAGTAAGTGGTCGGCTAATATAATAAGTGATATAATTAAAGCCAGACAATAAGGGTTATTTTATTAATGGACATTTAATATGAAAAAAGACAATAAAGAATCAAAGTTTGAACTCTTGCAAGAGTTAGAGGCTAGGTTAGAGAAGAAAGTTAAAGGTTATGTTGGTAAGGCATCAGTTTTCGAAAGTCTTAGTGACTATGAGCAGATCTTTACAGGCGATAATGCTGTATCAGAGAAAATGAGATTGTCTGATACCATTAAGATGTCCAAATCAATATCTCTGTTTGAAAAGAACTTTGGTAAGTCACCTAAGTTAGATTATTTTGGTGTTGAAAGTTGGGAGGAACAGTTAGTATCTCAACGGGAAATGGTGAAGAATAATATTGATGTTCAAATCTTCTTAGAGGGTCAGGAAGGTCAGTTAATCATCCATAATGAAGTATCAAGCACGCATAGTATTGTTGAGTTTGAAGTGGAGGTGGGTAGTAATGGGCTTGGTGAAATAATCCTTTCGGAAGATGGTAAGGATATGTACCCTAAATTAGATGGTGCTTTAAAAGAGCTTGAAGTTAATGTTAAAGATGGTGTGGTTCAGTTGAGTACAGAAGGGCTGCTTAAGGCCATGAAGGAGAGTGGTGCTGCAAGTCAAGTTTTTGAGGAAATGGCTAAAGAAACAGGGCCAGTGACGCTTGATTTTTCGTCAAATGATAGTGCTAATGAGCCATCAGATGGTTATAGTTCAGGTACAGGATTTTAATCAGAAAGTTAGTATTAATAGAATACCGCATTAAGCCTTATAGGGGTCTAATGCGGTATTTTTTATGGATTAATTTGAAGTGTTGCTTTAAATTAATTTATCGTTAATCGACTTTTTAATTGATAGAAAATATCATAATCTTCACGGCACGAAATAGATATAGAGGTAAGTGAATTCTCTATAAGTCTGAAAAGATTATTGTTTTTACTTTCCTGTAGTTTCTTGATCTCTTTAGTAGAAGATCTAGCAAGGCTTTTTAGTAACTGATCTGTTTCTATGTTTGTTGGTATATAGCCCTGCTCTAATAGTATTCCCCAGCCCTCCATGTCTATCGTATCATGCGAGGTTAATACTTTACTGTGACTATTGGATGTCATCATTATTATGTTCTTGTGCGGCATTTTTAATAAATGAATCGCATTGTCCGATCTCCATTTATTCATTTTCTCCATATCGAGCTTGTTTATTTTATTTTCAGTGAAAAAATCTCTAATGTCTTTTGTGTTATTGTTATGAGACAACTCAACAAGTGTATGAAATAAAACTTCAGATCTAAGATTGTCAGTAATGCTGTTGTTTTTTAGTAATGGTGTGAGATTATTCTCAAGTATAATTCTTCGCATAAAAATACCCTTATTTAATATACGAAGAATTATAACACGTCATTTTTTAATTATTATTAGTTTTACTAATAAATATGACTTATCGGTAGTCACATCGACTTGGCATGTTCCAGCTTGGATTCTTAAAGTTCTTCATGTGCGATGGAATAGGGAGCTTTATTCCCGCCTTATCTTCAATGTCTGCTATAGTTGTTTGGTATTTAGGTAAGTTTTCTTTCACTGCATTATGTGAGTTAGGAATTATCCATGCATTGGCTGTTTTGCCGTCAAATAGCACTTTCCAAAGGAAGTCTGGGGTCTTAATACCATGCGAAGCGATAAAGTAATCATTGCGCTTGTCGTCACCCATAACAATACCTGCGTGGACTTCAAAATCCTTAATGTCTCGTGTGCATTCTGTCAGCATTTCCGTTGCGTACCAAGCCCCGCCTTGTCGGTTCACAGTGCGAGTCATTGGAACAATATTAGTCATGTAATTAGTGTCTCGGATTGATTGCTTGCTATGATCCATATGATTCGCAGGTACAAGGTGTCCTCGGTCATAACTGATCTTTTTGTTTAATTTAGAATGCACCATATATGGGAGTTTATATGTCCCCGTTGAACTTTGCTGACATTCTCGGGGTAAGTTTTTGTCCACATAGAAAGAGTGCTTTCTTTTTTCATTTCCTCCATCCTTTGTCGCCTTGTAAGAGACGTAAATGGCGGTTTTTGTTTCACAGCTAAGAGCTAAGTCGAACCCGTCATAATGAACGGGAATAGGTTGATCAGCTATAGATAAAGTTGATGTGAGAGTAAGTGATAAAGTTAGTGCGATTTTTGTAAGTAATTTCATATTAAATGACCTTTATTAGTTTGGTGATACTATAACACTTCAAGAGCTAGTCTGCAAAAAAGCAAAGTATTAATTTCAACCGTAACATTCTCAATTGACTATTATTAATAGAATCTATAACATTCATGCCTTACGTTTAAGGAGTATTTATATGATTTTAAAGAAACCAGCTATTTCCCCTATCCCTTCGTTGAGATTGAGAAGTGAAGTTCTTCCCCTTGTTTTGTTTTTTGGTGCAAACCTTTTCTCAAACGCCCTAATCTTATCTGCAATCATCCTTAGTGGAGTTACATTTGATAGCTTTTTAGCTATGGAGTATGAATCACTCTTGTTGATGGGCTTGATAGTAGGTCTTTCTTTTTTGTTTATTGCAGTGTCTTACCGCTATCGAAGATCGACCCAACGTGAAAATGCCAATCGAGTACAGAAGTTTTGTGAAAAGCTGGATGATGTTTGCATTAAAGAGTTAAGTCAGCATATTACTGGCCGAGAAGATGATGGCTCTATCGAATATGGGATTATTAGAGATTATTTTTTAAAGCACTGTGTTAATAAAGTAATCTCAGAAGATGTTGATAACAGTAAATTAATAATCAAAGAAAAGGTTATAGCTTTAGAATCAAATAAAGATGAAGATGATATTCCAGAAGAAGGTCTTGGCGAGATTCCAGAAGAAGGTCAAGGTTAGTATATGAAGCTTTATTTTTTTTGTTTATTTCTCTTTGTTTTTAGCGCAGCCTCTACTGCTACAAACAAAGATCCGATAGAAAAAGAAAAAGGACTGTTTGGTCTAGCTAAAATAAGCGTCCCTGCATTGCATGTTAGTCAAGCTAGTTTGTCATCAAAGTTAGTTGAGAGCTACGCAGAAAATTTGGCAAGCATACTGCTATCTAGTCCTGTGGAGATAACCGGGCCTGACTTAAAAGAGTCCATTAAAACTCTACTTAGAAAGGATGGTATGAAAAAGGTTTTTTATGAAGACGCTCTAAAGGCGATTTCTCTTATTAAAAGCCACCAGCTTGATTACTTTAGTAGGGCTGTTGAGGAAGCGCGTTCTATCTCAAAGAAAGACTTATTTAGCTTTTCTTCTGGTATCTCTTACCCAACAAGAAAACTCGTCACTTACCCCATCAACAAGTCTCATCAAAAGATACTAATTCGTCGAGAGATAGTTCAGTTTGTAATTAATCAGTTCATGGATAATGATATTGAATTTAAGCAGGCGATTGATGAGTACATTAACTTAGTTAATAAAAAGAAAACAAATATTGAGTCTGAGGTTATTGATGTGGAAGTGGCGATTAATGCTCTACTTCGGCTTTACGATCCTTTTAGTGCTTATTCATCTAACAGGGTGCCTGTAGAAAACTCATATAACGTAAAGGTTTTATCTGTCCAATCTTATCTGGATTGCGACTCTGCTCAAGATGTTTGTTTGTTTAACTACAATTCTGAGCTTAATAATGGCATGTCCGGTAAGGTTTTGAGAATATCATCTTTTAAGGATGGTACGGGAGATAGAGTTCGAGAGGCGCTTAGTTATTTGTCAGATCAAGAAGTCGTTATTGACTTAAGAGGTAACGCTGGCGGCCTATTGAATGAGGCGGTAGATTCCTTGTCTTACATCCTTCCTTCTCAGGCCTTTTTTGTTATTCGTTCGGCTGACAATTCAGAGATCCCATTTTTTGACAATAAGCCGCAGTGGCACCGAGGGAAAATGGTTGTTTTGATAGATGAGAATACAGCGTCCTCTGCGGAAGCGATGGCAAAGGTTCTTCAGGAGTCAAACAAGGCAGTCATTGTAGGCAATAGAAGTTATGGGAAATCCATGGTGTTGCGAGAATATGATCTATCTGAGCCAAAGTATAATCAGTCTTACAAAAGTGACTTATATGGGACGCTAACGATTTCAGTGGGGAATTTCTATGGAAAGGATAACGTAGACATACAAGGAGTTGGTATTGCGCCAGATTTGGACAAGTCAAAAATTGTTAGTTATGGGCGATGTCAATTTTTAGAGCAAAGTGTAAGTCCTGATTTTTGTAACACCTTGCGTCTAGAGTACTTGCCGATAAACAAAACCGACGAACATTCAATAGACAGTTACTCTGGTCTTGTAGCGCTAAAGAAAAAGTTATCTAAAAAAGCGATGAGCAATAAAGAGCGACTTCTCGGAACTAAAGATGTTAAAACCACCCATTATGAACCGGACTATGAGCTGGCTCTTTCTGTGTTTTTTCAGAGCAAACCAAATTAGTTTAATTTGAAAATATACCGTGTATTACGGCCTTAAGTTTGAGTTGGATGCATTATTTTTTTTCATGACAAACAATATATAACTCTTAATTGCTGAATAATAGAATATTTTTTCCAAATATTAAAATACTTAGTATAATTAGGAAATAAAAGCTAATTATTATAAAATAAAAAGTATTAGCCTTATGCATAGCGGACTAGGCGGCAATGATAGGCGGCAAATTATTGCCGCCTAAACTTGATTATTTTTATTCTTCTGCTAATATAGCAATATATTCTTTCTAGACTTAATTTTTAAGATCTAAATATCTAGGAAGAGAGCAGTAAGGGACACGCCACTTTAACGGCGGAAGACAACATAAAAAAGAGGTAACTAAATGCCAATAATGGATAAGCTTTTGTGCGCATCAAAGCAACACAAAGAATGTAGTGCCATTCTGTCACAATTACGAGAATCTCGAAAACAGTTACCTGTTTTACTCCAAAGGCTATTTGACAGTGCATTTGGCATTGACAAGCAGTTGGATATATTTCTTTTTAATGGCTTTGGTGTTGATTTATTGGATCATCCTCAAAAAGAAAAGTTTTTAGCGGAAGCGATGTCTGGTCAGCTGACCGAGTCGAATCCTATCAATGCTATTAGTCGAGACATCGATGTTTCGTTGTTGCTCGATCAAATAGATGCTTACGCCGAAGCCTCTAAGTTAATAAGAAGTGTGCTTGGGATTGAGCTAGACGTACTCCAGTCGGAATCAGAGTTTTTGGCGGATCAAGAGTTTTCATTATCCCCTGAGACTTTTTATATCGATATTTTTGATGATAGCGGACAATCTTTGCCGGATATGCTTTTGAAGGTTGAGATGTTTAAGCCCGTTTCTTGCTTATCTAAAAGCACGTCGGTATTTACCAATTCGTCCATGACAGACATTTACGACATCCTAATTTCTGTTTTCAAGGGTGATGAGGTTATAGGTCATGTCAGCGGTACAACAGTTACGCTAGACAAATCAGCAATAAGAAGTTCGGGTGGAAAGTCAATCCCTACTAGATACAGAAACGCTGCGTTTACTATCAATGCTCAAGATCACTCTGAGGCTTTAGGTCAGGCGATTAATAATATTCGTCAAGTGGCCATAGCCAAATCAAGCCGTAATGGACAGGACAGTACAGTATCTTTAGCATCAGAATTTATGTTGCCAAGACCTAACCGTGATAGGCGTCATGCTGTAATGGCAATTGATGCGGTTGATCTTAAAGAGCAAGATCGTGGTTTGTTGGAAAACATTGTAGAATCATTTCGTTATTTAATGGAAGACCCGGCTCAGCAACATGTCGACACATACGCTAGATTCTGTAAGGGTTACGACAAAAAAATGTGGTCTATTTGGCACGATAGCAGTGAGGTGCAAGCTGCTTATTTACAAGTAGATAGTCGATTGTGTCTTCATGGTATATCAGTAATTACGCCAACGGTAAGTAACACATGGTGGTCAACTCAGTTAGTGAATTATGAGCCAACCATGTCAGATTACATTGTAGAAACTAGAATTGTAGCGCCTGTTTCAATAGTTGAAACCAAAATGAATTCAAAGAGTTCGTTTTCCTTAGATATAGAGTCTGCATTACAGTCAGAAATAAATAAAGAAACTGTCAATCAATTTCATTAACGGCTTCTTAAAAAGAAAGCGACGAGCCTAGCGGACGTCGCTTTTTTTATGTCTTTAATTCATAGAATATTCGGAGGGACGTTATTCTAAATATTGATGGCAGTTCACTAATGGAAAATCGAACATCCAGATTGCCAACTTAAATTAAATACCAGATTTAGAGAAAGGCGTGTTTTATAGAAGGGTTCGCGTCAAATAAGAACAGTTTATAAAAACTAAAAAGCCATGCATTGCATGGCTTTTTCTTTGCATTGATACTGATTTAGCTAACTGCTGTAAGGTTAGGCTCACCAATACAAGACTTATTGTTTAAAATAGCGTCCCACTGCTCCCAAGATTTATACCCGTTTTCTTTTAACGTACTTAAGGCTTGGTTTTTCATAATATTGTCAATAAGGGGCGCTAATTGAGCAACTTTGTCGATAGAAAGTTGTTCAAGAAGCTTATAAGGGATTAATCCATCAATCTCATTAGTGGTGATGCTGTAAAAGATGCTATGGATCTTCATTGCGGAGTCCAACATCATTGTCTTTATCTCTTGAACCTTTAAATCAAAAAGGTAACTATCGGCGTCTTCTTTTTTCAAAAATGGCGTGGGTAAGTTTTTAGCGTACTCGCTCCATTCTTTCAGGTCTTCGTAATTAAACGTAGAGATGTAATGATTTATCTCCTTTACGACTCGAAGATCATACCAAGTAAGAAATTGGCGACAAAAGGCGTTGTCATGGATGACGTCCATAATCCGGCCCAAAAAATCCATAGATGGTTCGTAATGATAGCGATCAGTAACAATAGCAACTAATCGCTCTAGTTTTTCCTCATCGGAACGAAGTTGAACCACGTTTATCTCATGGTTTTCATTCTTTTCAAATTCACTTAACTTAACAATGCTCAAAATCCGTGACCTTTTGTTGTGTTTTGTTGAAATGCAAATTTACTTCAATAAATTTGTTGTGAATATAATAACAGCGCTCAAAAAAAGATCAACTTTTTCCCAAAAAAAATACAAATCAAGGGTTCTCGGTTAATGTCAATAATAAATCTCAATAAAAACAGTTGCTTAAGTAGGAGCGTAAAGTTCAAAAATAATGACTGAAAAGAAAAAACCTTGGTAATTTATAAATGAATATATGTATTAACACATTATTTTATTAAAGAGAGGAAAGGACGTGGTGCTTCACTATCGATTGTGACGAGATTTTCACTCCTAGCTGGTTGCAGATGGAGTGTTCTGTTTAGCGCTCAGATAAGCTAAGAGTTACGCGAACTGACGGCGTTTAATGTCTGCAATGGTTGCGCAATCAATACAAGTCATGGCTGTTGGTATTGCTTCAAGGCGCTTAGGGTTAATGTCCTCATCACAAGTAACACAATATTCATATTCGCCTTCATTGATGCGAGAAATAGATTTCTCAGCGGCGATTAGATTGCGCTTGTCAAGTTTAATGGACGACTGAGCTTTGGCTTGGATTTCGTATAGAGAGGCGATGTCATCTTCACTAACATTGTCTCGCTTGATCTCTAAAGTTTCTTGATTAGAGGCAATGCGCTCTTTAAGACTTTGAATTTGAGCATTAAGTTTTTCTTTTTGTGTATCAAGGTTCATGATAAATGTTCCGTATGTTTGAAATTTGTTGTTTTAGAATTAACTAAGGGCATCGAGTATAGAGTGACTTAAAATAAAAGCAAGAAATAAATAAGCTATTATAATATTTTTCTTAAAACAGTCTGTTTATTGTCATGAGTAATAAGAAATATCTGAGATAAGAATGGTTATGGTGGTATTGTCCTTCAAGATATTGCATGTACTGTTATTCTTGTCGATACTTTGGATTATGCCTTGCTTGATGGTATTCGTAGAAACCATATCGCCAATGGAAAGTATCTTATAGTGTGGGTAGAAGTAAAGATCTCCTTCAGGGTTGTCCTTAAATACTAAAATACCGTTAGGATCATTAATGGCCTTCATGAGGGTCTTGTTGAGTAACTGTAGACGCTTAATTTCTCTCTGGTGCTTTTCCATTAGATTGCGTACGCGTATTTTTGTGCTTTTCATCGTATATAATCCTTATATTGTATTATAATTATAATTGAAATGGAGTAAAAACCCAAGAGGATATCTAGACTATTATATTTTGAGCTGTTATCTTTGCGGCTAAAATAAGGTTTATTTATTAAGGACAGTTAAATGTTGAGTAATTCAGAAAAAACAAATAAAAATGCATTACAAATTTCAAGACTGAGCAACATGCTTGTATTAAGTTTTCTTATACCCGTGTGCTTGACGATAGTTTTGCTTATAGAGGATTTTAAATTTGATAACACTTTGCCCGCCAATTATGCGGATGACTATGCGAGTCGGGTGGTTGATATCTATTGTGCAGTAGAGAAGTCAAGTTGTCTTGATGTAGATAATAGAAGGATGATGCGAGAAGCTTTGTCGTCGAGCTTTTTACTTGGCATGAAGCAAGTTGCGGATGATACGACATGGCTTAGCTTTGAAAGATCGGTATACGTTGATAGTTTTGAAGATGGGCTAACTAAAGGTCATGAGCACTTAATTAAAGGCTTGGGCGATAAGGGTGATGCCATGAAGGCGGTTTTAATGTCACAGAAGCATGATAACTTGGTTAATATGATCCGCGTAGCGCTTAATAGAAAAGTCATATTTTCATCAGTCAGTTACACATCTTTATCGTTTCTTGCAGTCATGTGGGTTCTCTTTGTATTGGTTATGAGTTCTGTTTCAGCGAAACTAAAGCGTTTTAAGCAGCAAGAAAGTTAGGACATCATACAAGAGTAATGTACTTACATCTTTAATTCACAATTCTGCTCTTCCGGTGTTTTTCTAAGGGTTATTTTGTTTGTGGTCGTATTTAGTACTGCGACCTTTTCACAAGATGTGCCTTTTTTTTCATAGATGATTGCGAGACCTAGTTTTTGAGGTTTGCTTATATTAACTTCAAGCTCGCTGTGCTCATTTGGAATAGGGACGTGGCCAAGGTGTATATTTTCTGGAGGGCAGTGTGCTTCTACAATGTATGTCTTGGTTTCATGGTTGGCCTTGCCCATATCTTGAGCTTCTCCTTTTAGGTACTCGATGAGATCGTCATTTCCTTTTGTTAGGTTATGAAGAGTCCATGGTGTATCCGTTTTCAATAAATTATTGATATCAAGCTCCGTGATATTTGGTAGGAACATGACGCGTTGAACGGTAGCGCCGTCATACAGGCATTTTTTGATTGGGTTTTTCCAGTTATTCCAAAACGACTCCACGTTCTTATGACCACTGTATTCTTTTATGTGATTTTTAAATTCGGTTTCAAAGGTGTGGGTGGAGCGTTCAGTTGCATCGACCTCATCCCATAGTAGGCAGGGCTTTATGAGCTTATCCCATAGAGGTGCGTTTACTTCTGTGTTATCTGAATGGTTCTGGACTCTCATTGTTCGCCTCTCTTCTTAGGACATCATACAAATGTTATATACCCAATATATTACCACATTCCCCTTTGCAGGATAAGTGGAGTATTATATTTTTGTCCTCAAAAGATTGGCTTCTTTTTCTATTGGGTCGATTGAATGTTGTGTTTGAAATAAACTTCTTTTATTTATTCTGAAAGTAAAATAAAATAGACGTTCTATTATAAGGAAAATATATTATGAAGTTAAAACCGCTAGTTTTGTGTCTTGCCGCTGTTCCTGTTGTTGTTTCAGCGGTAATGCTAAGTGACGTCACCTCTGCCAAAACCCCGTTAGAAGTTGAAGTAGAGAAGTCGTTGTCTGACTATTTGGCAGAACAAAATCTTAAAAGCTCAGATGCCACCTTATCAGCGGGTAGTATTATGTATCATGAGAGTGAGCGAGTTGCTCACGTACAAGATGTTTCTTTTGCGTCAAAGAAGGACGGTGTTGATTTAAAGATGCATATTGATGATGTAAGAATGACGTATTACCCACAGCAGCATCAGCAACCAGAAGTGATCTTTATCCCGGACTCTGGATATGTGAAGATTGATGGTATCGAGATTGAGATCCCAGAGATGAATCAAAGTGTTGCTATGAAGCACAAGACGCAAGCAGATGAGTTTTTGGCTCAGTTAGCGGGTGAGTCTAAGACGTTGACGAGCAATTATCATATGACGTTTGAAAAGTTACCGACGGGTGATCTTAGCTCTGTGACGAAATTTGACATGGAAGCCGTAGGGGATGCTCAGATTGATGTTGTTTTGTCAAACATTTATCCGGCTTTGAATGGTAAGCGTCGTGATGATCCTAAATTAAGTCAAGCCGTTATGTCTATGGGCGTTAAGCAGGTAAATGGTGAAATTACGACATCGATTATTCCAATGCTGCTCAAACATGAAGCTAAAGAGTCTGGCATTACACCTCAAGACTTTGTTTTGCGACTAGAAAGAAAGCTTAATTCGGAGTTGGAAGGTAAAGAGTTAACCTTTTTGGAAGAAAAGTTGAAGAAGCAGCTTGTTCACTCCTTAGATCGTGCCGTTAATCACGGTGATGATATCGCAATCGACTTTACCTTTGGTAATATTAATTTTGGAACCGTAATGGGCTTTATGTCGATGGGCGGTACTGAAGATCAATCAGACTACATTCAGACGGTATTTGGTTTTGATGCCAATATAAAAGCTCAGTAATCGTTGTGATTAAATAAAGGGGCGAGCTTGATTATGAACTCGTCTCTTTTGTTAGCAAAAATGGGGTGTATATAAATGAATTATGATGTATCAGAGTTGCTTTTTTATAAAATGTTATTAACTAGCCTATCCATTGTGGTTGTTTTTTCAGTGCTCGTCCGTCTGCTTTATGTTTTATTTTTAAAGCAAGAGGTTGAGAAGGAGGTTAAAGTCGAATTTATAGAATCCGATAGTGAGCCTGAGATCATTGATGATATGTACAACCCCTTTAGTGCTCGAAGCGCCTTTGAGGAGCATCAGATGAGGCGAGACTTTGGAATACCACTGGAGTGCGAGCTTAAAAAACAAAAATAGAGCTAGAAGTTATTGTAAATTAAAAAAGGAGTGTTTTTATGCATTACGAATCCATTGATTTTCTCGATCCTTTTGTGATCTTCCTTGTTATTATGAGTGTTTTGACATTTAGCTTAACGTTGTACTTGATTGTTGGTATTGTCCAGTGGTTATTGGATACTATAACGAATAAAGAACGTCCGCCATCTGGCAGGCTAAGCAACACTTACAACCCCATGTCAGAGGAAGGTGATCTTAATGAAATGTACAATCCATTCAGCGCTCAACGGCAAAAGTATAGAAGCAAAGACAAGAAAAAGTTTGGTGTCGCTATGGATTCCGACTTAAAAAAGCGTTAACATTCTGAATCTTTAATATAAGAGGTATTATAATGAAAGCAGAAACTAGGATAGATGCGATATTTAACCTTCTGGGTGGTTTAGAAGAAATGATGCTATTTTCTATAGCCATCGGGTTAATTTGTTTATTAATAATTAAGGTGATTGGCTATATAAAGACGCCGAATAAAGTCAATGTAGACGAAAATCTGAATAGTGAAAAGGAAAGTGAAGTTGACTACAAAGAGAGACTGATAGGCTTTGGTAAGAAAAACATAACCTCATCTAAAGGCATGCGTCATAGTAGTAATAACGCAGGTCAACACGATTTCAGTAGGATAGTTCATGATCATGGAAGTTATTCAAGCGGTTCGGATGGGTGTAGCAGTGGCTCAAGCTCATCAAGCTCGTCAAGTAGCTTCAGTAGCTGCTCTGGCGGATCAGATTAATTAATTGCAACGGGTAAAGTTAGCCCATATTGATAAGTAGTGTATGTAATGAATGAATTTATCATTTTGCTAGGATTTCTGTTGATTTTGCGAGGGCTTCGTTACTTTGAAGCCCCTGTTCATCGTTACCGCCCTAGTAAAGACGCACCAAAAGAGAAACGGTATGTATATCCAGAAGATTTGACATCAAAAAATAAATCTTCAAGGCATTATCCTATTACGAAGTTAAGATAAGGCGACAAAGAGACCGACGAAGAGGCTAGGGAGGAATTAGTATGATGTCCTAAGATTGACGCTCTTTTGTTTAAATGAGTGTCTCTTTTACTACCATTGTACGATGTCCTAATGCTCAATTAATACTTTCTTTATATTATGTAGTTCGCTATACTCTCCCTGTTTTAATTCAGTTTTATTGCCTATGTGGCGTTTTATAAGGTGTATGTAACGATGACAATTTGGAAATGTTTATTTTATGGTACTGGCTTGGCTCTCACCTTTGCTTTTTTTACCGCTCCTACTTTATACATCAGCCTCGCCTCACTGCCTGTTATGTTACTGGCCTCTTTGCTGATACGTAAGCACGCCTCTGTAACGGGATTGAGAAAAAGTAAGGCAGAGCAGCGAAGACTTGGTCTATTTATCCCACTTTTTGTGGTTGTAAGTGTAATTTCTTCTATTCTTTTGGTGCTTCCTGAACATGATTTTTATTATATCGCGATGCCGATGTTAATTGGCTCGTTCAGCTTGTTTTATTTTGACACCTTTAATTCAGCACTCAGTTATTTAGGTGTTAGAAAGCCCATTATGCCTAATGTCCGTATTAACTATCACTTTTCATTACTACTCTTTCATTACGCAGTAGGGTTTCTTGTAACTTCGAGCATTTATGGTCTTGGGTTATTAGAAATGAATGTTAACGTGGATTATGTGGTGGCGCTAGCTCACGGTTTTGTTGGTCTTATTTACCTTTTCTTATCTTGGATGTTATGGACTTATTACCGAAAACGTCATGCCTATGAAGAGCGACAAGCGCTTTCTCTTCGCGGTGATGGTATTTACAAATACATTAAAGGCGAAGTCGATACTCTATCGGCACTCACTAGAGAAGAGCGAGAACGTATATGCTAATGACTAAAAGAAAATTCCTGATGTTTAACCTCCTTATTATCATCCTTTCATTGATGATAATTGCCACTGTCGGCCTAATTGGCGCTATGTTTTACTACGACAGTGGCAATCTTAGTGAACTCCACATGTTGATCATGTCCATCTTCTTTAATGGCGCTTGCTTAGCGGCTCTTGTTAAATCTAAAAAGAACCTCCAATGATTAATTCTTGACCACAACCCTGTTCGCCTATACAGTAATTGTACAACAAGAGAACAGGGGTTATGGATGAGTAATACACAAGTTGTTGCAATTAAGTTGGCTCTTAAGCATCACATTAAAGTAATGCAAGAGTTAGGCATTGAGTTGGAAAAGGCGCTTTGTGAAGTGCCTGACTTATCGTCAAGAATAACGGCGGTCACTCAAAAGGAGTTCGGTTGGGAAATAGAGTCCGATTTTGAGGTTATCAAAAAAAACCTGAATATATTTCACCAATTCAAATACAAAGCCGATCAAGATCCTAAAGAGGCCATTCGTTTTCCTGCCGTCATTCAACTATCACCAACAAAGCATGAAAAAATATATCGCCTAGTTTACGAAATAAACAGCCATAAAGATGCACTTGCCGAGCATAATGCGGAGCTAAAGGAACTACTGGGTCGTAAATCAAATGCGGTTTGGCAAGACATCCTTACTTTTGCTTCTGTTATTCAAATTCTTCGTCACATCTCTGTCCTCGATGGTGATTTCAACTACTTAGGTCTCTCGTATTTAACAAAACCCGTCGTGAAAACCCTAGATAAAGAAAGAGCGCTTTGCTATTTGGATAATAAAAAATCGCTTTATCTCGACAATCCCTTCTATTTTTCTAGACTGTCTTTTTTAGATGAAATTGCCGAGAAGGTAGCTGCTATCGATACGTCCGCTTTTGATATAAAAATGGCTCGGCAAGGTGCGCCTAGAATGATGCTTAATGCCCATAGCGTCGCGAGAAATTATCAGGTCATGGCGAGCATGCCTGTATTTCTGTTTTCAGAGTCGAGATTAAATGTCGGACTTCCTCGTGGAGAGAAGCGCCGATCTCGATGTGATAAGCGCATTCCTATAGGTGAAGTGCCAAGTGATTTTGGTCTTTATTTGGTTCCTCATCAAATAAATTGATTATCAAGAAGGAAGCTTACTGAATGTCCTTTTATGACAGAACCGATGAACTCTTGTGTCATGAAGGGCTTCAGAGATAAGAGTGTTTGGTAGTTATCGAGAGCGTCGAGTTTGTTGATAGTCGCTTCGCTGATCATTAAGCGTGTGGCCAGTAACATGATCCTAGAGTAACGATGCTCTCTGAATCCTCTTAATTCAAATATATTGCATTCAATGAATCGACTTGCCAGTCGAGTATCGTCAATAAAGTAAGTGGCAATAACCCACGCCATTGCGCAATTTAGCTCTTGGTCAGAAAATCGGTCTGACAAGTAAATGTTAGTCGCCCGGCCACTTTTACTGCCCTTCATGACAGCCACCACCGTGCTGCTGATAAATCGTTCCTTCGTTACAGTGATCTTTAATCGCTCCGCAATTTTTTTGATATCGACGTAGCCATTTGAATGAGTATTGTCCCGAATGATTCGTTTCACGAACTCATTTGTTTTTGTTAACCTCTCGCAGGAGGTGTTGTTAGTCGACTCTTGTTGTTGTAGCATAAAAAACTCTTTTATAAATGAAACGTAAAAACACCGCCAAATACTATCACTCTGTATCTTATTGTCAACTTTTGATTAAGTTAGTTCAAACTGGTTGCAAAGACTCCAAGTATTGTATATAAACACAGTATTATATTAAGGAGTATTTATTGATGATTGAAGTGAAACTGGATGAGGCTATCTTTACCCAAGCTGAGCATCGTCTTAAAACGTTGCCTATTTATAAAAAGTCGCATCGAAAAAATGGTGCCAATCAGACAGGTGTAATAGGTGAAATTGTGGCGGAGCGCTGGCTGACTTCTCAGGGCGTGTTCTATACAGAGGATAAGACTACGCAGTATGATTTGCGCTTGCTTAATGGTGAAACCATTGATGTAAAAACGAAAGAGCGAAGGGTGATGCCTAGGCAGTCTTTTGATTGCTCTGTTGCTATGTACAACAAAGACTTTCAGCGTCCGGATTACTATCTTTTTGTTAGCTTACGACGCGACCCTAAAGCCGACTCTCGTGATTTACGCCGATTCACTCATGCTTATATTATTGGGGCGGTCAATCAGGCTCAACTAGAGGCGAAAGGTCGACTCATTCCAAAAGATACCGAAGACAGTGATAATCACATGGTGAACTGGACAGATATGATGAATATATTTGTCGAAAACGTAACCGAATGTCCACTCGTTGCATCTAAGTGGAAAGAAGTCAGCCCAAGTGTCGCCGCTTTAAGTCAATTTCAACACATTCCTTTACCAAAATCTCGGCCTTCAACCACAACGGGTAATGTCGCAAATGCCATTACTTAGGAGTTGACAAAATTAATTCTCTTTGATATACTTATTTAATATTAATTGTATTTATCAACGCAAAAAGAGAATCACATGTCAAAGCCACTTAATGCTTATTCTACCGTCATTACTGCGACCGTTCGACAGTCTTATCACTTACGTGAAACGGTCTTGTCAGGCGCATCAGATACCTTTGTAACAAGCTTAGGGCAATTTATCAAAGAGAAGATGCCCCTGCCTCTGAATAAACTATTAAGTGACATAGAAGAAAAAGACCTGTGGGAGCGTATCATTGCCAAGTGGCAATCGGATAATAATAAAGAGTTAGTTAACCTTAGCTCTACCGCAAGACTTGCAAAACAAGCGTTTGAGATGATTGTAAAGTATCAGCTTCCTATTAATGCCGATATTCCTTTTATGCCAACAGAAGTGGCTGTCATGAAAAAGTGGATGGCCAGTTACTTAGAAGCACTTGCAAGACGCGATGTGATCACGCCTTGTCTTCGAGAGGCTAACGTTATCAGAGGCATTATAAGTGGTGACATTGTATTGCCGGACAACACCGCCCTATATGGGTTTACATTGTCTAATAAGTTAGAGAGCGAGCTTCTTAACTTCTCCAAAACCGCCAATATTCCCCTCGTAGAGCCACCGATGTTTGATGCCGATGTGTCGGTATCACTTTATACGGAGCAAGCCGATGAAATTAACGCGGCAGCGCATTGGATAAAAGCCGAAATGGAAAAAGACGCTTCTCAAAAGATCGGTATTGTCGTCATGGGTCTACCTCAAAGAAAACACGAAATACAGCGGATCTTTGATCAGGTACTTGTGCCTGAGAGTGTCTATCATCCTTTAACGCCAGACCAACGACCGTATCGTCTTTCTATGGGTCAGTCCCTTTTGGAATTCCCTGTCGTTAGTGCTTTCTTTGATGTATTTAAGATGCGCTTATCTGGCAAAGTGTTACTTAATGAGATTAGTAATTTTATTCGAAACCCTTTGATTGGCGGGGCGAGGCAGGAGTATCTTTCAAGAGCTAAACTCGATGTACAATTAAGGAAATTAGATTCAAAGAAAATTAGTTGGTCGACCCTAAAGCAGATGGCCAGCACAGAGCTAAAAGGCGGTCAAGCCACCAGCTACTACAGCCCAGATCTTTTATCCCGAATGGAAGCTCATGAGTCATTATTTCGATCGCAACCTCGCGGTCGATTGACAGGAGAGCAATTAGGGAATGTATTATATCAGGTTAGTCAAATTTGGTTTGATGTTAGTGTCGTTGGATCTTCAATACACGGGCCTATAATGACATCATTTTTAGGTAATGAGGAAAATGATGGCTTGCTTTCGATGTTTATTAATATGATCAATGGCAATCACCCGATTGGCTTACTCTCTGGAATTAAAAAGTTCAGAGATATGGCGAAAGAAACACAGTTCCAGCCACCGAGCAATCAACTTTCTGTTCAGGTAATTTCAGAAAACGATGCTCTAGGTATACCTTTTGATGCAGTATGGGTGCTAGGCGCAACAGCAAATGAATGGCCTAGACGTGCTCAGCCAAACCCACTCTTGCTACCGGAATGGTTGACCGAATATGGTGTCCCTCATGCGAGCGCGGAGCAAGAACTACAATACGCTCGATTTATAGAGTCTCAATTAATAAAAACATCTAAAAAGGTGGTGTTTAGTAGTTACTTGCAAGCAAATGGAGAGGAGGTAAAGGCTTCACCCCTAATCTTGAAGTTTAAAGAAAATACAGCATCTAACACTCCAGTGCTGACTGAGAAGGCGGAGCTATTGTCACTCATCAGTCGCAGTAAAGTTCAAGTAATTAACGACAACGATGCTCCTTCCATTAGTGATGATGGAAAAGTGGCAGGCGGTACAGGTTTATTTAAATCTCAGGCATTATGTCCTTTTAAAGGCTTTGTGGAATATCGACTTGGCATTCGACCTATCGAAGAGCCAGAAGTTGGCTTGTCTGCTCGATTGAGAGGCGACTTGCTCCATACCGTATTTGAAAACTTTTGGAAAGAGGTGGAAGATCAGGAAACATTAAAACGACTAGAGCTAGAAGGCAACTTAAAACAGACAGTATTAAATGCAATAAGAATATCTATGGAAACGTTTGCGTATCGAAAGCCGGATGTTTTCACGCCTCGAATTGTAGAAGTAGAAAGTAAACGTCTAGCTAAGTTAACGACTCAATGGATGCGAGAAATAGAACTAGCAAGAGCGCCTTTTAGTCAGGTACAGGTTGAGACGGCTCATAATGTAACGATTGGTGGACTGGACATTAAGGTTAAGATGGATCATAGGGATGTAAATGAAGACGGAGGCGTTAACATTGCTGACAATAAAACAGGTGCCGTTACCGCAGATGACTGGTTTGGCGAAAGATTGCTAGAGCCTCAAGTCCCTCTTTATGCTCTAGTTGAGGCCGACGCCAATAACAAGATTAATAGTGTTGCGTTTAAGGGGATAAAGCAAGACGCTTTGAAGGTAAAAGGGGTTGCGGTCGATAGCGATACTTACCCTAAGATTCAAAATAAAGCGCCTAGCCAAATGAAAGGTATTCTCGACAATTGGCGAATTCAGATAAACTCGATTGCGCAAGAGTTCAAGTCAGGAAAAGCAAATATTGCACCTTCAAAGGTCAGTAAATCTTGCCAGTATTGTGAACTTAAATCAGCTTGTCGATTTCATAATAAGTAGTTGACAAAAGCAATCAAAATGCTATAATAAGATATAGCAGCAATTAAACAATATTAGGTATTATTATGGCATTGGCAGATTTACAGGCTCGTAAAGAATCATTGAACATCACAAAGAATCTTATTATCGAAGCGGGTGCAGGAGGCGGAAAGACCAGTATTATGGTTCAGCGTTATTTGGCTTGCTTATTGAACGTTGATTTTCCTGAGCAAGTATTATTTTGTACGTTTACCCGAGCTGCTACTCAAGAAATAGCTGTTCGAGTTTCAGATGCCTTAATGCGTGCGACCTCCGACGAACGGCCTACTTCTGATTATGAAGCAACCACTTATGACCTAGCAAGACAAGTATTAAAGCGCGATAATGCAAAAGAATGGGGCTTGTTGGTTAATAGTTCTCGTATGAATATTATTACCTTAGATGGATTGTCTGCAAAAATTGCTAAACAGATGCCTGTACTTTCCGGTATGGGTGGTGACATTAGCGTCACGGACGATCCTTTTCCTTTGTATAATTCAGCGGCCATGTCTGTCCTAGAGGCAATTGAGGAAGGCGGAGAGATCAGTAAAGATGTCGAATCTCTTATGCTTCATATGAACGGAAACCAGCAAAGAGCCGTTGAGTTGATTTCTCAAATGCTTGTAAAGCGAGATCAGTGGTTGCGTCACGTTGCAAATGCAGGAGATGTATTAAATAAAACAGAAAAAGAAGATACGCTTCTTGATGTTGTTAATAACATAGAACAATCAGCATTGTCATCAATTTCAACAATAAAGTCAGAATTGGATGATTTGTTAGAGTTTGCATCAGCTAATGTTAGCTCAGATCACGCCTTGTCAAAAGGGTCGGATGAGTCTGGCTATTTAGAGCGTGTGGCGGAGCTAATGCTAACGGGCAAAGGTGAATTAAGAAAAAGCGTTACAAAAGCACAAGGCTTCCCATCAGGGAAAGAAAATGCGGCGATGAAAGAGCAATGGAAGACAATCGCTTCTTATCTCCCTTCGAGTGCTATCTCTGCACTAGTGTCAGTAAGGCGCTTACCATCTATCCATTACTCGGAAGATCAGTGGTCTTTGTTAAGCTCACTATTTCGGATATTATTGCGTGCCGCCGCCGAGCTTTCAGTTTTGTTCGCTCGTGAAGGTAAAGTTGATTTTTCTGAAGTTTCTGCCAGAGCCATTGCTAGCTTAATGCCTGACAATGATGATCAGGCTGTCGCTCAACGACTATTCTCTGTCTTGCGCCATATAATTATTGACGAAGTTCAAGATATTAACCGAACCCAGTACAGACAAATCGAATTACTCGTGTCTGAGTGGGACGAGACAATGAATAATAGCTTGTGCTTAGTAGGCGACCCAAAGCAAAGCATCTACCGCTTTAGGGAGGCTGATGTAGGTTTATTCCTAAGAGCAAAAGAGCAGGGCATTGCAGGAATTTCTTTAGAGTCCATTAATTTGACTACAAACTTCCGCTCTAGTGAGGTCATTGTTGATTTTAACAACAAAGTCTATCAGCATCTTTTTCCAAACAAAACGGATATTGCACTTGGTGCAATGCCCTATGCCAATTCAATTGCTGGAAAAACGAGCCACCCTTTAGACGGCATTAAGACATGGGCGCTAAATGATGAATCAAAGGAGCATGAGGCAAAATTAGCCGTTAGCGCCGTAAAAGAGTCATTTTCTATCGATGAGAATGCCAGTGTCGCTATCTTGGTGAGAAGTCGAAGTCACTTGAGCCACATAGCAGAAGAGTTGGTGAAAGAAGGTATTGAGTACCAAGCGGTAGAAATCCAAAACATTGCTCAAAAAGGGATTGTTCAAGACGCATTGGCTCTATCAAAAGCAATAATGCACCCTATGGATAATATTGGGTGGCTATCAGTACTGCGTGCGCCATCACAAGCACTAGACCTCTCTGACTTAACCCTGTTATGTGAAAATATCGACGATCAATCAATTGCTGAACGATTATTTGATGACTCACGCTACAGTAATATGTCAAAGCACGGCCAAGCTATTGTCAGTAAGATGAGAGAAGTGCTGATGCGGGTAGACCAACTCCGAACGCAATTTTGTGCCTATACGCTAATCAAATCAGCATGGTTCCAATTATCCATGGCCTCGGGATACAGCCTCTCAGACATAGAAGATGTTCAAAAGTTCTTTTCTGTCCTGTCAGAGTTTGAAGGTAAGTCGATGCTAAATATAGCCGATGTAGAGCGAAAAATGGAAAGTTTATATGCGAACCCAAGCTCATCCCCTAAGGCTAAGCAAGTCCAGTTAATGACGATTCATAAGTCAAAAGGACTTGAGTTCGATGTTGTTATTTTACCAAACCTAGGGAGTCGAGGCTACGGAGAAGACGGCTCTTTAGTCATGTGGCACGAATTTACGAATAAAGACACTGGACATCCAGAAATGCTGTTGGCCCCAATAAAAGGAGCTGGTGATGACGATATTTACGACTTCTTAATGAGCATTGAAAAAGAAAAATCAGCTAATGAGTTAGTCCGTGTTTTATATGTTGCCACAACAAGAGCGCGATATAGACTATATATGATCGGTCATACCAAGAAAGGAAAGCCTACAGCAAGCTCACTGCTTGCAAGCCTATGGCCTAAGCTAAGTCCTGAAGAGGTAGATTTAGATGCCTTAGAGGCGGATGAGGATGCTCTAGATGAGAATAGCCCGGAGGATGTCAGAATGCCTGACACACAATTACAACGAAGCATAATTAGCTAAAAACCATCTCAACCCAAAAAAAGGGCTAACTTTATATTTGTTAGCCCTTTTTTCTATGAAAAATTGACGGGTTATTTAGAAATGGAAAACCGCACCTAGAGAAACAACCTTGTTTGATACTTTACCATGAAGGCTTAAGTCTAATTCATTCTCATAGGTAAAATCGCCCTTTTTAAATGACTCTTCACCTAATCGCACATCGTCTTCCGTTAAGTTAAAGTAGTTTTCTGGAAGAATTAAGGCGTCCAGTACAATCGACATCTTGTCATTAACTCTATATTCAAAACCAACACCATAAGCCAGTCCTGATTCTGATACATCAATACCCGCAATATTATTTGTCAGTACAGATGGGCCAAACTGCGCATAAGCGCTTAAGCCACACCATTCAGGCGTTTGTGCGTTGAATAAAAAAGAAGTTGCGTTTTGAAGTGAAGCTGTACGATCATAATCAACATAGTCATTTGCCATACTTATCTCTGTAGAGCTGTTTGGTAATTGGCTGACAAATAGTTCTCGATCTTCACCTGAAATAGATTTATCACTAGACATTCCCATGTAATGGCGAAGCTCAATACCAAAAGTGTCGCTCATCTCATACTCAAGACCAAACCCAAAAGAGGCCAGATCGTCTTCATGTTTTGAGAAGATTGGAACTCCAACCTGCGAAGCGTCTACGGCTTTATCACTATCATCTCTCGCGGTGTATCCGTATGTACCTCTGCCACTATAGCTGTCTTCATACTTATTGATGCCGCCAAGCATTTTGATTTTGACACCACTCTTGTCGAGATCTGACGCTAACGCCCCTGTTGAAAGTCCCATTGCGCTAACAAGCAACGATGCTGTTAATAATTTCATTAATATTCACCTTATAGTAAAAGAAGCTAAATATTAATATAATACACGATGTAAATAAAGACATTGATATAAAAAAAGAGCACTATGTGCTCTTTTAATTGTTGCTTCTATTTACGCAGCGTCGGTTTTATTGCTGCCGGGCCGCTCTGATGAAATGCTACTTAAGGCTACTGCCTGCTTCTGCTCCCACAATATAGCGTCTAGGTAACACTGTCCAATCCTATCTCTGTTTAGTTTAATATTGTCGCATAGCTTATCGACATCACTCCAGTTACCTTGTTCGAATGCCTTGATGATATTCAATACGCCAGCTAAAAGGCCAACGTTCGAGGTAAGTGCGAGCTTAATATCTCTATCTAACGGCAATGCATCCATTATGTGCTTCATGTCACCATCTAAAATGGCGTCGATGGTTGAAAACAGGCCTGTCAAAAAGGCACGATCTGAAAATTCATCAAATACGGTGTTTTTAACAATAAGCTCACTAAATCGTGCTCGATAAATACTGGTTCTCAGAAGCTCAGCTGGCTTATCTTGACTTAACTCGGATGTTACTAGTAAACAAACAAATCTTCGAAGGGTATCTTGACCTAAAAAGCTTAATGCCTGATGGATAGATTGGATCTCAACCTTGATCCCAAAGCTCGGTGAATTTACATAATTAAGAAGCTTGTAGCATAAAGGAAGATCATACTGAAATAACGAATTCAATCTCTTAAAACAAAAGTCAGGCTTCATTACCTCAACATAAATATTCATAAGTGAAGATTTTGAAATATCAATACTCTTGCTTTTTATTACTTCAGGTTTAGCAAAAAAATAACCTTGAAAGTAATTGAATCCCATTGCTTTAGCTTCTTTGAACTCACTATAGGTCTCTACCTTCTCAGCCAAGAGTTTAATCTTAGGGTAATGTTCTCTAATATTTATTACTAGATCTGCAACTTCACTTAAAGGTGTATTTTGAACATCTATTTTAATGAGTTTTATAAACTTAAAGAAACGTTCCCACTCTACTGAATAAACAAAATCATCAAGCGCAATTTTATATCCTTTATGGAATAACGCACGAATGGTTTCATACATTTCGTCAGTAGGCTTTACTGTCTCTAGTACCTCTAGTACCACCTTGTCAGATGGAGCTACTTCCGCAAAGCTTTCAGCCAATGCCTTTTCAGGGAAGTTAATTAAAACTTCTTTACCGTCAGAAATCTCGTCAATATTCGTGTTTAAAAACGTATTGACAAGTACCTTACTGGTTGCCTGAATAGAACTAATGTTTGATGGAAAGCGGTTTTCTTCGCTTTCTCTGTGCAGCAACTCATAAGCGCGAACCCGACGGCGTCGATCAAATATTGGTTGTCTGGCAGTGAAACAATTCATGATAGAATACTACCTTATCTGTTGTTGTTTTATTGTTTAATACTATACCTATCTTAACAATGAAGCACTCCGTTGTCAATTTTTAGGGCTTTTTAATTATTACTCCTATTATTTAACTTTAAGTATGTATTATGATAATATTGCGCAATATAACTATTAATAACAAGCAACAGTAATGGCCCATATAAATCAATTTATCGATCATGTGAATGTTCAGTTTAAAAAAGTCTATAAAGATGGTGTTTGGGTAAAAGCCTTGGTGACTCAGCTCGCTTTTGATGAGCGTGGGATATTAATAATAGAAGGCTTGGATATCTCAAAGTATGAAAAAGAAAAGGACGAAGCTCGCATTGTGTTTCGAATGCTGCCTAATGAGCAGGATGATTTACTTATTCACTTTGCTTCTTTTGTCAATGAACTTCATGAAAAGCGATTTGTCTCAATAGATAAAGGAGAACTCGCTTTATATTTCAAGGTACTGCCTGCCCTATACTGGAAAGGGGAGTTTATGCCTCTCATTAAGGATGTAGGTTTAACCGACTTGGATGCAAAAAGAGAGAATATTAGCAAGGGTTTAAGGATAGGTGTAGAAAATGCAATTTTATCTTTACCAGATAATAATAAGAAGCCTTGGACGGATACTGATGAAGATAGGCTTAAGCGTTACTTTGTTGAAGAAGGGTTTGAGATTGACGCTCTAGCCGTTGTGCTAAAGCGAACCCCTTTGTCAGTAGTCGACAGGCTTATACATATTGGTTTACTGAAAGGCAAAAAGGCTTGGGCAATTAGAAACACCATCTCTGGTCGTTATGACTAGAGATGGTAAAGGTTAGATAGGTTATATTTTTTCTAGTATCGTTAACCCGTTTGCTAGCGTCCTTGTTATGTAGCTTTCGCCTTCTTTTGATGTTAACGGGCTTTCAATTATCACTGCTGTACTGGCTTCTTTTTGATATCTTACCTGTGTTGTATTTATCAACTCCGTTAGAATACGTACTTTCCTGTCTAGCTTTGAGGTAGAGTTTATCACTGCATCTCTATACATAGGGTGGTCGTATAACGCCTCGTCAATTGTTTTGGTTCCGCACTCATGGGTTTTTACAATATAAGTTTCTCCTTCTACCGATGAGAGATTATCTTCTTGTATGACGCTACCCAGTGAGTTTTTTAGGTTAGCTTTTAATTTAAGCAACTTATCAAGAAGTAAGTTTCGATGAGTCAAGTCCTCCTTGCAAGCATAAGTGGATTGTCTTTTAAAAAAGTTTAGAGGCCCGAATTTCTTATTTTTTATCAAAAAAATCATCATCTGCTCCTAGATTTAAGTGCTTAAAAACCTTGTTTCCAATAGAAAACTTAATCATAAGGATCACCCCTATAATAAGTACTGATTCTGTAATAAAATATACCATATTAATTGTTTCCTTTTGTCTTTTTAATTTGAGCTAGCTCTTCTCTTATTTGAGATTCAATTTTTATTCTTCTCTCAATTCTTTTTTTAAAAAAGTAGTCTATATCCATTATCATTAAGTACAAAGGGAGGACTCCTGTAATAATAAAAGTCACGAGTATTGGCTTAAGTACGTGAGATAATTGTTTAATATCGGTAATCGTAATGCAGTTTTCAATCATAATATAATTCCTTATTGTCTAGTAAATTTATAACATAAAAATTTTAGGTCGCTTGAATCCCGGTTCATTTAGGCGACTTCTTTATGATTGTACTAGCGATAAGGGTGAAGTTGTGAATTAGAAGTGCCTAAATAAGCACTTCTAATTATTAACTAACTAGAGTTTGCTGAGTTGATATGGTTTTAATGACATGCTCATGAACATTACGCCTTTCCTTTCTGGAAATGGCTATGTCCTTATTGTTGATTAATCGGCCTAGACTCCCGATGTCTTTATCTAACTTCAGCTGCTTTACTAAAGCGGTTTTTTCGAACTCTGTTAGTTTACTGAATTGTGCTAATTGATGAGTAGGGTCTTGAAGTTTCATGATTATCCAGTAAGTTGTTGCCCGCTGTGGAGGCTAGTTTTGTTGCGTATTTGTTTATTTTTTTTGTGTATCTTTTCCCTGCACTTCTATACCAAGCGCTACTTTTAAGGTTGGTTCTGCCGACATTATAGTGCTCTAGAGCGCAATGTAAATCACCTTGGCAAAACTTCTCTTTTAGGAAGTTGATTATTTTAGCTCCGCATTCTACATTTCCTTCTAGTTGGTACATGTTTGCTCCATTTTCTTTGCAAAAGTCTTCCCAGTATAGGGCGCGTATTTGTGTGGCTCCATAGGCTCCTACAACTGATACTGCGTCCTCTCTAAATGAAGATTCAGTCATGATTATGGATGCAATACTGATCTCAGAAAGTAAAGAGTCAATGCTTGCAGTAAGAATAATAGGGGCGTACTTATACGCTTTGTCTCTACTAATTCCAAATGCTCTTGTTAATTGCTCTGCAAAGTGATGTTTTTCCTGCTCCCAAGTAAGGTCTTTGTTTTTACTGATGCTTAAGGGCGCGTCGTATACCACTCCTATCTTTAGTGCTTCAATTTCCTTATTTTCAGCGCTCCGTGCTAATAATATAGTTACTAAATATATGCTTATTAAAAACAATAAGGCAAACACACCGACTTTTTTTACTTTAAATGTGGGTTTCATAATAAATCACTTAAATAATAAATACATCACAATACTATCACAAATCTTGACAAATGTAAACAAAAAAGGGCGCTAAATGCGCCCTAATATAGTGTTGACTAAAGTGTTACGTTAAGCGCTCATTTCCTTATTGCTTCGATCTTTTAAGGTTAATGTCCTTACGCTTTCTTTATCTTCAATCAAAGCTTCTCGGGTGGCCTCTTTTGTGGCCAATTCATAAGTTGTTTTACTGACTTTAGCGCCGTGCGCTCTGAGTAACTTGATGGCCTCGATGTGGTTGAACTGGGTCGCCTTGGTAAGCGCTTCACTGTCATTAAAGTCAGCTCTTGCTCCAGCTTCTAAGGCTACAGACAGTAGGCCGATTTCGCCAAACTGCGCTGAAGTTACCATAACAGCATTCAAGTTGTCGGGCAAAATACCTTCTTCAATAAAAAACTCAGCATTCTTGAAGTTGTGACGCTCAATTGCAGAATCAACGTAATTAATAGTCTTGCTCGCTAAGTTCATGCCACCCTCTACCATTCTTTCTAGTAGGGCGCGTTCACCATTTCGGGCAACCATTTCAGCAACATCAGTATCGGTTGACAGCCAAGGGTTGTTATTGATTAACTCAATTGCTGACGCCGTTTGCTTGTATCGAACAAATCTTCGGATAAGAACATCAGGACTGCCTGCAACGCCTTTACTGCTGTCAATTCTGTGCATTAATTTCTGAGAAATTTTGTCGTGATTACCTTCAATCGACTTCTTTAGCGCTCTCTGAATTCCAACTTCCTGATCAATCTCAGGCTCATTATCCAAGAAGTGGATAACCATTGCTTCATGACCAAATCGTGCGGCCTCTGAAAGGGCAGCGACGTTAAAGGCATTGACATCTGCACCGTACTCTCTCAAGATTTTATAGGTCTCTTTAAGTCCGTAGCTCGCGACTTTGATTGCAGCTGTATCCATGCCGACCTGACTAACCGTGCCTGTTTCAAGCATTGCTTTTAGCGTTCTGTGCATGCTAGCGCCTTTCGTAGCAACTCGATAAAACAAATCCCATTTGTCTATTTCAAAGTCACCAGTGCGAGTGCCGCTACGGTAAACCTTATTTCGACGATGATTGTCTTCAAAATCTTCTTTTGATAAAGAGAATGGTACGCCGTGCTTAACTAAAAACTCAGCGGTTTCTTCGTGGTAAAACCGTACCGCATACTTAATATCTTCACCGTCAGACGTTCCAAGTTTTGCGCCTTTTTCGTGCAAATAAATTAAGCAATCAAGGTGATTGTGCTGTGCGGCACTTCGAATTGAAGCGCTATTGAAGCAGGCAGGGCTAACTCCTACATCTTCCACAAAGTACTGTAGGCTTTTTAGTTGCCCATGTCGTGCCAACCATCGCATAGCACGCTCATTGTCCGCCATTTCATTGACTGGCGACTCGATTAGTGCTTTTAATGCGTCAATGTTTCCATGTCCACCAGCTCTTGATATAGCAGCCACGTAATCGTCATTAGAAAAGTCTCGATACCCAAGTTCTTTTTGGATAGTTTCGACATCATTGTTCATTGCTGCCCTTACAATAGGGTGGACTTGTTTGTTTTTTTGATGATCGTTAATAGAATTCCGCTTAGAATCCGCCATCGCTGTTAAGCTGTGACTTTTATGATACATACCAGTGATCTCTTTGTTGTGTTGATGGGATAAATATATCAAAAACCATCAAGCGTGTCAAATAAAGCAAGAATTATTTACATAACGTAATCAGGTACTTATTTATTATTTTTTTTGATATGCTCAGCGCACTCTTTCGAATAAATCATAGAGGTGTGGGAGTGTTCAAGCGTACGGATTGACTTAGCTTCGGGAATGGTTGATTCAAAAATAAAGACAGTACCATCATTACTCATGTTTTTATGAGGAATTAACTTTTTTGGTAAGAGTAGAATAGGGCCAATAGACTTTTGACCTGATATGCAATGTAAGTCCACATTCCGGTGTGGCCATTCATCACATTTGTTACTTATTAAT